>Ga0208159_1000013_pt1 | contig 61787 bp, 105 predicted proteins | sample 9_EtaG_FD_184082 | JGI IMG/M metagenome (GOLD analysis project Ga0208159, IMG submission 184082) | Marine viral communities from the Subarctic Pacific Ocean - 9_ETSP_OMZ_AT15188 metaG (SPAdes) (version 2) | ecosystem: Environmental > Aquatic > Marine > Oceanic | place: Pacific Ocean | collected... | reverse complement strand
AAGATCTGGACGAAGCAACAAGAACAATTACTTTTTTCACACTCTCAGACTTAATAATGGTTTTGTCCGAAATGTTCTATAAAGACCCTTTTAGCAAAAGCCAAAAATCTGTTCACAGTACAATAGAGACAGATTTTGATACTGAGTTTTTTCCCGGATTTGAACCTCAATTTTTAACTTTTGATTTTAATTTTAAACAATCAGGCTCTCCAAGCAACACACCTCCGAAACAAATAAATATTGGAGATATTCCTATTGCAGTATCTTACTTTTCAAAATTTATGAATGACCAATATTATTCCAAAGAAATGAGTTATGTACCTATAGGAGTTTTTCTTAGAGATATTGTTGAAAAAGCGTTTACACAGCTGATATCAGAAGTTTGTTTTTCTGATGAGTTGGAAAACAGGATTCATTTTAGAGTATCTTATTTTAAAGGTCAAAATACAAAAAATACAGGAATTGTCAAAACCCGCACTGCTATTTATGGTAGCAGCAATAATGAAATTAGAAACAAGTTTATCAGTAAACAAGTAAGCAAAGTTCCATACAAAAATGGTATAAAAGACACTGAATTGGCTAGTGCTACTCCTCTTTTTTCTTACGGACAACACGGCAATAATCTAAATATATCAGAAGAATCTTTAACTGATTTTGTTGTTATTCAAGCTTTTACTCAAACCTTTACTAGCAAAAACATAAAAGATGAAATATCTGATGTTTATGAGGGACCAAACGGGACTGTAAAACTTGATGGTACGATACCTGTAATTAGAACAAAGGCAGGACAAAACAATGATACAAAAAAATCAATTGTAAAATCTATGAAATGGAAAAAAGTAGAAGGTAAATATTTGAGGGAACAAAGAATGTTTATGTCTAATAATGATGCTTTTTTAGCTATAGGTAATGTTTACAATGTAGATATCAGTTTTCAAACTATGGCACCATGGTTTGTTCCGGGACAATATATAGTTGTTGAGCCTTATACTGGTGATGACAGTCGCTGGTACAATAAAGAATCAAATGGATATAAACTTGGAATGTCCGGTCTTTATGTTATAATAACAGCTAATCATAAGTTTGATGGAAAAGATCATGATGGTACCACAACTTTAAATTGCCAATGGGTAAGCTCAGCTTTAGATGATGGGATAACAAGAAGAGGAAAAGGAAGTAATAAGATCGACAATCCTGATACAACCGAGCTTTGTAAAGAGTTTGCTTCTTTAGATGACCAAATAATATATCAAAATTTAACTAAAGCTCAGATTCAAGCAAGGCTGGATAAGGCAAGAACTGCCGATACAACATCTGGGGCCACTCAAACAACTAAAGTAGTTACAACAAAAGAACCAGCTGGAACAGTCATAGATTTAGACACAGAAGAAAGTAGTGGATATTATTTAAAATGGCTGAATAACAGAATGACACCAGGCACTATAATGACATTAAACGTTGGAGAGAGGAATATAGCCTCTCACGACGCAAGTCCTCAAACAGTTCCTTTGATACAAATTATAAGTAAAAACAACGCTGTTGATAAAACGAACACTAGTGAAAATTTATATACAAAATATAAAATGGAAAATATAACTTTCCAGTTTGAGCAGAAAGGTCCTCCAGAACAGAAAGATGGTAAGTGGAAGTGGGGAAGAGGCGACAACACTCGATTTATTTTATATAAAGATCAAAAAGGCTCTTGGCAAATCAAAAAATTATTATAGGAATCAACATCATGACATCATACAACGGAACAAACAAAACCAAAAGCTCTTATGTTGCTTATTATAACAGAACTCATTATAAGAACGATGTTTATAAAGAAGGTCCCCTTGGTCCAAAGATGTCCAAGGACTTTAACTTTGCTGAAAATCATTTATACGGTGTTGTTGATATGGACTTTGATGCCATAGAACCCAACGAAGACCTACTGGTACCTCTTGATCCTAAATTGGCAATACAAGGCTTTCACAGAGTCATGCCATGGTGTAATGCCATGCTCCGAGACTTAAAGAATATATTAGACAAGGCTTCCTTTGCTAACTGTGCAACGAACAACCCTTTTATAAATAATTTGACAGTGTATAGATCATACGAATCTCCTAAAAACGCTTACGCAAAATACTTAAAACAAACAATACAGGAATTCATTGACACCGCTCTTGTGCCAACAGACACAAATTTAGGTCAACATTTTCCCATTACCAGTATAACACATTTTGAGTCATTTGTCAAACAATTTATTAATTTTTGTTCATATCAAAAAAAGAAACAACCCTTAACTTATTCAACATGGATGGTCTCTAGAAAATCATCAATATATAATTCTGGGTGTGCCGCTTCCCTATCAAACTTAAAGTACTCTGAGGATTCTCCAAAATGGAATGAAATAATAAGCACTCCTGAATTTCAATATTACAAAAATATCATAAAACAAATTGGTCTTGTTTTTGATTTTAACAACCCTATGGTGGTAACTCCTGATTATGGATCTCCTTCTATACAGCCTTATCTTACCGGCTATAGTAGTACGAATTTACAATCTTTGTTTAATATTTATTTTAATAAATGTTATAATAAAGATATTAATATATTATATAATATTATAAAGAATAAATATAACTTATTTGTTAATAGTAATGAATACCAAATAGTATTTGATGAAAATTGTATAAAAACTAGTTGGCATTTTTATAAAAGAGAAACAATAACTGATAATCCTATTGAGGATGAATTAAAATATTATTTAGAATTAAAGTGTTTAGAATGGGGTATAGAAGGGAATAATAAAAAAACTCTTATTTTTCAAACAAAAAACTTAGAGAAAATACTTGACAAACAATCAGCTTTGAGTTATATTAATGAAGTGACAAAAAGAATTATGTTAAATCAACCGTTTGGCTTTAAAGATTTAGCAAATAAATTCAGACAAACGCAGCAAAAGAAAATCGGAGGTTCTAATGCTCAAAACTCAACAGGAACAAACACAACAACCCCAGGTGTTTCAGGTTATTGACGACAAAAAAGAATGCAGGGGATACTTTGCTGATGGTAGACTAAGACTTAGAGACTTACCTGATAGCCTTACAGCAACATGGGACTGGTCAGAACTGATTCAAGACCGAGATATCACCTTAGCCAAAATAATTGCACAAGGAAAAACAATTCAAGATGCTTGCCCAGAACATTTAAAAGAAAGACTGGAGGCAAGGGAAAGAAAAATAAAATCACACCTTAAGTCTTTCATATCTGCCAAAGTAAACCTATCAGATGTTTGCTTTTATAACCTTATACCCGAGAGAGATATTGAACATTACTACAATCTTCTCAATGAAATAACAGAGTGGACAATTAATAACAATCCAAAACCTCAAAACTATCGTTTAATACACAATATCAATATAATGTGCAAAGAAATTGCTCGACAAGAGATAAGATTTAATAAAGGTAAATGGAGAAACCATGCCAAAACAGATCAAAAAGCAATGTATCTTGTTAAGTCTCATTGGGAAGGCAAGTCTTTTGTTGATTACAACCCTTGGGGAACCGTTACTGGTCGCTTGGGGCTCAACCAAGGGTCTTTCCCTATCCTTAACCTTAAAACCTCACTAAAGGACATTATAGAGCCTAAGTGGGATTGCTTCGTGGAACTTGACTTTAATGGTGCCGAGTTAAGAACCCTACTACACCTGTCCGGGCACCCACAACCCACAGGAGATATCCATGATTGGAATCAAACTAACATTTTTAGTAATTCTATTGAACGAGCTGATGCTAAGAAGAAGATTTTCGCATGGCTCTATAACCCAACTTCAACAGCAGTTGACACTGACTACTATGATAAGTCAAAGGTCTTGGAGAAACATTATGAGGAGGGAGTTGTCACTACTCCGTTTGGAAGAACAATACCTTCAGATGGTTTCCATGCACTTAACTACCTTATCCAATCTACATCTTCAGACAATTTCCTTGACAGAGCCTGTGCTATTCACAGATACTGCAAACGACTCAAAACAAACGTAGCATTCCTTGTGCATGATTCAATTGTTCTTGATGTTCCACTTGATGAGAAGAATAGAATAAAAGAAATTGTTGAGATCTTCGAGAACACCAAACTTGGAAAGTTCAAAGTCAATATCAACGTTGGAAAAAACCTTGGAGAATTAAAATGAAAAAATGTTTTGAATGTGGAGTAACAGAAGACTTACATGAACACCATGTTGTTCCAAGATCTAAAGGTGGTACCAAAACTATTACACTTTGTTATCAATGCCACATGAAAGCTCATGGAAGAGATGGAAAAGGATTGCATCATTCTAGATTAGTTCAAGAAGGATTAAATAGAGCTAAAGAACGAGGTGTTAAGCTTGGTAACCCAAACCTTAAAAAAGTAAGGAAAAAGGCTCACAAGGCACGTAAAGAGCAAGGTGATGAAACAGCCAAACAATATATTGAAAAAATTGAAGAAGCTAAAAAGTCAATCCAATCACAGGGTAAAAAACCTTCACTACAGAGAATAGCAGATTGGCTCAACGCACAGGAAATCACTACCCCCAAGGGAGGTAAATGGTATCCTACTTCTGTAAAGAATATTGTTGACAGAGCGAAGGAACTTGGATTAGGAGAATTAAAATGATAACAATTGGACTTGGAAACGCAGGAATCCACATATGTCGTAAGCTCTCAAATTTGGGCAAACACAAGACGATAGAATTACACGGCGGCAAAGGGTTACCGGAATGTCAAACGCATGAAGAATACGAAGCTAGCGTCCCTAAACTAGGAAATAAGCTACGACTTGGAAAAGACCAAGACATTTGGTTGATTGTTTGTGGAGCAGCAAGAGTTTCTGGTGCTACCTTGGCAATTTTAGAACAAATCAAAGACCGCGAGGTTAAAGTAATGTACATCGTCCCTGATCCTTTTTTCATGTCGGCAACTCAAAAGAAACAACACAGAGTTGTTTATAATGTTCTACAAGAATATGCAAGGTCTGGAATGATACACTCTTTAGTGCTGGTTTCTAATAAAGAGACAACAATAATCGTGGGCGAAGGCTCTCTTGGCTCTTACTACGATAATGTAAATTCAGCCATTGCTAATTTTCTTGCAAACTATAACTGGTTCAAAAATAGTGACCCAATTATGGGAAACCTACATGAGCCAAAAGAAATATCAAGAATTTGCACTGTGTCAATCGGTGAAATTGAAGAAAATCAAGAAAAATTATATTTTTTACTTGACAACATAACAGAATCATGTTATTATTATAGTATAAGTTCTGAGGACAAAGAAAATGATAACAAACTTCTTTCAAGAATCAGATCTTATTTAGAAACAAAAGAACAAACAACTTTTGGAATTTGGGAAAACGCATCTGACCGTTCGTTTTTCTATTCTATAAAATTTACACACTACATTCAAGAATAAAAATAAAAAAAAATACTTGACAAACTTTTAAAACGTGTTATATTAAAAATACATTCAAACCAAGGAGGTAAACATGAGTGAAAAAGAACAATTAAAAAAGAATGAACGAGATCTTCGTTTAACTGCTTTTCATATGGCAAGAGAAATCTTAACAGAACAAACCCATATGTTAATTCAAACTGGAACTAAAACAACAGCTCCAACTACAGAGCAGATTCAAAGCGAAGCAGAAAAGATTTTAACTTTTTTAAAAAAATAACTTGACAAACTTAAATTAATGTGTTATAATATAAACACTTAAAACAAAAAGCTTCATTAAGCTTGCTCTTACATCGCCGAAAAAAAAATAAAAAAAATACTTGACAAAATGTTAAGAACATGTTATACTAATAACACGATGGTTGTTTCGAGATTCAACCGAAATTCAAATCTCAAAAAAAATTAATTAAGACAATCAAAATCTAGGAGGATATATGTCTACAAATAAATTCACACTCAATGCTAACGTTTACACCGGAAGCTTCACAAAGAAAGATGGAACTACAAGAACAATGCGCTTCTTGAAAGAAAATGCTGTTCCTAGCTCTCTTCGAGGTTCTGGAGTAAAACCACGTTACTTAGATACAAAGCATGAAGTAGTTTTTGATCTTGACCAAAATGGTTGGAGAGTTTTTAATCACAATACTGTAATTGAAAAGCCTTCATTTTCAAGACAAGAAGTAACTATCAACGGATAGTCTCTCTAAACACTAACTTTAAATAAAAAAAATATACGTAAGTTTTAATAACTTCCTCCGTGTTGTTTGTCAAGATAACCAACCTGAAAAAAAACTTGACCCTCTTTATCTTCCTATTACAAGGACTGTAAATGGAAGCGACATTGGTTGAGATACAAAGTATCTTTGCCTTAGACAGTTAAGTCAATAATAACAACATAGGAGTAAAAATTATGGCACTAAATCTAGAAGCGATGCGAGAAAAATTAAATGCATCAAAGAATGGTAACAAAAAATCTAATGATACCAAATGGAAACCTGAACAAGGTGACCAAACAATCAGAATTCTTCCAACAAAAGATGGTGACCCTTTTAAAGAATATCACTTTCATTATAATGTTGGTAAAAATCCTGGTATAATGTGTCCAAAGAGAAACTTTAATGAGGAATGTCCAATTTGTGACTTTGCTTCCTCTCTTTGGAAAGAAGGTGTGGAAAATAATGATGACACGGCTAAACGTGAAGCTAAGAAACTTTTTGTTCGAAAGCGATATTATTCTCCTATTTTGGTTCGAGGAAGAGAATCCGAAGGTGTTAAAATATGGGCTTACGGAAAGCAAGCTTACGAAACCCTTCTTGGTTATGTGTTAGATCCTGATTATGGTGATATCACAGATGTTGAGTCTGGTACTGACATTGTATTAAATTACGATAGACCCGGAACTCCTGGTTCTTTTCCTAAGACCACCCTTAAACCTCGTCGTCGTCCCTCTGTTCTCTGCGATGATGACATTGCGGACTGTGAAACTTTACTGGACTCAATTCCTGATATTGGCTCACAGTTTGATCGCAAAACAACAGCCGACGTTCAAGCTCTTTTGAACGAAGCTCTCTCTTCTGACTCTACTGGTGGTTCCTCCGAAACACACAAGTATGGTGGTGAGAAAGATGCTGTTGATGCAGCCTTCGACAAGCTCGTAGGTTAAGAGAGCCGGCTGCCCTCTCCGTTATGAGGGCACTTTTAATCAAATAAAGGAGACAAAATGATTAATTTATTTTTAATAACTTTTCTCGCATGTGGCGACGAAGAAGAAGATACTTCAAAACTAGAAGTTGAGAACCCTCAAGAAGAGGTTGTAGAAGAAGAGACAAGTGAAGAGTAGAGCCATAAGATGAGCTGAATGAAGACCAAAGGTTTTGGGAAGCTGACCTACAATAAAAAGCTTCCCACTTTCAACTACAAGGATAACAATGGGAAAAATAATACACATGGCAAAAGCCGGAAAGATCTCAATAGCAGATCTCAAAAAATCAATGAACAAGTCTATGGGCATCGAAGCAGCACACGATCTTAGAAAAGAGAATCCAACTGAAGTAAAGGAATGGATACCAACAGGATCTCGATGGCTCGACTCAATTATATGTAAAGGAAAGATGGCAGGTATTCCTGTTGGTAAAATATCAGAAATCGCTGGTCTGTCATCTGTAGGCAAGTCCTATCTCGCTGTTCAAATAGCAGTTCAAGCACAGAAGCAAGGAAAATATGTTGTTTATTTTGACGCAGAATCAGCAATAGACCCACAGTTTCTAAAAGACTCTGGGATTGATATGAACGGTGACTTTCTTTACGTCCAAGCAGTTTCTGTTGAGTTAGTCCTTAAAGGAATAGAAGATATGATGGATCAACATGGTCATCAACAACAATTTGTTTTTATTTGGGATTCCATCGCAGCAACTCCATCTGATAAAGACATTGAAGGTGACTTCAACCCTCAATCATCAATGGCAGTTAAACCAAGGATCTTCTCTAAAGCATTTCCAAAACTAACTATCCCTTTGGCTAATGGTCAACACACCTTGGTTCTTGTCAACCAACTTAAGACAAATATAACCAGTAACATCGCCGAAGCCCTGACTACACCTTTCATTGCACCCGGTGGTAAAGCAATTGAATATTTCAGTTCTCTTCGAATCTGGCTTACAGGTCGTAAATCCAAGGCCTCATTTGTTTTTGATGAATCAGGAAGACGAGTTGGCTCTGAAGTGAAAGCAAAGATTAAGAAGTCTCGCTTTGGAACACAAGATAGAATGGCAGTATTTCAAATTCGTTGGGGTGATAGAATTGGCATCATGGATGAAGAGTCTTGGCTTGAAGTAATCAAGCAATCATCAGCCTATCGTGTTGGTGGCGGATGGTGTTATGTTAAAGATGAGAAAGGAACAGAACAAAAGTTCCGCTCAAAAGAGTGGACTGAAAAACTTAAAGATGATAAGTTTAAAAAATTAATAATAAAAATTATGGATGAAGAATTAATAAAGAAATTTGAGTCAACTGGTTCTAATATAATACCAGATGACATAGATGATTAGTCATAAAAACTAAGCTCCTGTTGTTGGCCCCTAACATGTGTTAGGGGTTTTTTTTATTTACTTACTTGACAAAAAACACACAACGTGTTATAATAATATTATCGGAGGAAATATGGAATACATAAACTTATGGATTGCTTTTGCAATCGTATTTATAGGCCTCCCAGTGATTGGTTCAATTGCCATTCATTGGAGGCCAAATGGAAAATAAAAAATTATTAATAATTGATGGGCTTAATATGTTTCTTAGAAACTATATTGTTAACCCAGCACTAGCACCTGATGGGCATCCAATAGGCGGCTGTATAGGCTTTATAAAGAGCCTTCAAAAAGTCTGTGGTATGTTTACACCGGACGAGATTATAATTGCGTGGGATGGCCATTCTGGTTCCGCTAAACGCAAAGAAATGAACAAAGATTATAAGGCTGGAAGAAAACCTGTTAGGTTCAACAGACGTATGGTCGAGTTAAACGAATCAGAACAAAAAATTAATAAAGCAGAACAATATGTAAAACTCGTGGAGTACTTAAATGAAACACCTACAATTCAAATCGTTGTGGACTATGTGGAAGCCGATGATATTATCGCTTATGCTTGTGGACACGATAAATATAGAGAATGGGATAAATATATTGTCTCAAGCGACAGAGACTTTTTCCAGTTGCTCGGAGATGGAGTGTACCTGTACAGACCAATCCAGAAAAAACTGGTGGATAAGTCTAGTCTTATGGATGAACACGGTATTCATCCCAATAATTTTGCCCTTGCTAGAGCCATTGCAGGAGATAAGTCAGATAACTTACCAGGCATACCTCGGGCTGGGCTTAAAACAATTAAAAATCGTTTTCCTTTTATGGGCAACGAAGAAGTTCAAACTGTTGAATCGCTTGCAGAGTTTTGCAGAAACGTGGACAAACCGGTTAAACTTCATGAAAATATATTGTCTGGATTGGATCTTATAGAAAATAATTATGATATCATGCAACTGTACAAACCAGTAATGTCAGGAACATCGAGACAAAAAGTAGAATTTTCTTTAAATAATTTTGAACCTGAGTGGAATAAAATACAATTTCAAAAGTATTTGATGCGCGACGGACAGATAACAATCAATTTAGATAAATTGTTTTTAAACTTTAAACAAATTATTTCTTGACAATTTAGAGATAATAGGTTATACTTATAAAACATTCGGAGGATAATATGAATAAGGATAAAGACACTTTTGTCGGTTACGGCAAGAAGTTTCAAGAAAGCGTTGCTAGATTAATGATGGAGGATAGACCTTTTTGTGATCAAATAACAGAGATATTGGAGTTGGAATTTTTTGACTCCTCATATCTTAGAGCTTTTGTTGAAATAATTTTAGATTATAGGGAAAAGTATAATCAACACCCACACTTTGCCACTTTACACACAGAAATTAAAAAGGGCAATAGTAATTATGATGGTGCTGTCAATAAACAACTAAGGGACTTTTTAGTTAGAATACAATCAGATGATGTCAACGATAAGGCGTATATTAAAGATCAAGCCATTGACTTTTGCAAGAAACAATGTTTAAAGAAAGCTATACTTGAGTCTGCAAATTTGGTGAAGAAAGGAAACTATGACTCAATTACAAAGATAATCAACGAAGCTTTGTCAAAAGGTAATGATCAAAACTTTGGTCATGATTGGTTTATGGATGTGGATGAACGTTACGTTAAGAAGTCACGTAAGCCAATAACAACAGGTTGGCAACGCATAGACGAAATAACCAAAGGAGGTATCGGAGCTAAAGAACTAGCTGTTGTTATTGCCCCAACTGGTGCTGGTAAGTCAATGGTACTGGTTCATCTTGGAGCACAAGCTTTAATGCTAGGCAAGAAGGTTGTACATTATACTTTAGAGCTTGCTGATACTGTTGTTGGTATTCGGTACGACTCATGTCTTGCCAAAATTGATCTTCGAGATATTATGGACTCTAAAGATTTAGTAAAAGAAAAGATACAAGACGTATCAGGCAAACTAATTATCAAAGAATACCCAACCAAGTCTGCTTCAACTAAGTCCATAAAGAATCATCTAGAGAAGCTAAAAAAGCAAAATATCTTACCTGATATTGTCATTGTTGACTATGCTGATTTGCTTCGACCAATATCCCATGGAGCAGAAAAGAGGCACGACTTGGAAAGTATTTATGAAGAACTTAGAGGTATGGCAACTGAATTTGAATGTGCCTTTATTACAGCGTCTCAAACAAACCGTGGAGGTCTTAATGCTGAAGTTATCACAATGGAGTCCATATCAGAAGCTTTTAACAAGTGTTTTGTTGCTGACTTTATTTTTTCACTATCGAGAACTCCGCAAGATAAGCAAGCTAATTCGGGGCGTATATTTATTGCTAAGAACAGAAACGGACCAGATGGACTGGTCTTTCCTGCTGCAGTTGATTGGTCAACTGTATCAATAGATGTCTTAGAAAGAAGAGGTGATGAAGAACCTCCACAGTTGAACGCCAAAGAACAACTGTCAAATCTTCAAAAGTATTACACAAAACTATCAGGATCTAAATAACAATAAGGAGAATAGAATGGCTATAGAAAACAAAATACTATCGGATATAACAGTCCACATGAAATACGCTCGGTACATACCAGAGCTAGAGAGAAGAGAGAACTGGAACGAATTGGTTACTAGAAATAAAGAAATGCACTTTAAAAAATTTCCCAGTTTAAAAGAAACAATTAACTGGGCTTATGGTTATGTTTACAGAAAAGAAGTGTTACCTTCCATGAGAAGCATGCAATTTGGTGGCAAACCTATTGATGTATCACCCAACAGAATATTTAACTGTGCTTATGCTCCAATTGATCATATGAAAGTTTTTGGAGAGATAATGTTTCTTCTTCTTGGTGGAACTGGCGTAGGATACTCAGTTCAAAATCATCATGTTGAAAAACTACCTAACATAAAAAAACCAACTGGTAAAAGAACCAGACGTTTTCTTATTGGAGACTCTATTGAAGGATGGTCAGATTCTATCAATGCATTAATGAAGGCATACTTTACAGGAGGATCAAAATTGCGCTTTGACTTTTCAGATATTCGCCCAAAGGGTGCAAGATTAGTAACATCAGGTGGTAAAGCACCCGGACCACAACCACTAAAAGAGTGTCTTGTGAAAATCTCAGGGATTCTAGAGCAAAAAGAAAATGGAGACCAACTTACTACACTTGAAGTTCATGATATTATATGCCATGTTGCTGATGCTGTATTGGCTGGCGGTATCAGAAGGGCTGCTTTGATTTCGCTATTTTCTGCAACTGATGACGCCATGCTTGGAGCCAAAAGTGGTGCTTGGTGGGAGGAGAATCCCCAAAGAGGACGTGCAAATAATTCTGTAGTGGTAATGAGGCACCGTATTGACAAAGAGACTTTTTTAAGGCTTTGGGAGCGTGTAAAGGCATCTGGTGCCGGAGAACCTGGTTTTTATTTTACTAATGATAAAGACTATGGCTGTAATCCATGTTGCGAAATCTCTCTGAGACCATTTCAATTTTGTAATTTGACAGAGATCAATGTCTCTGATGTTGAAAACCAAGATGAATTGGATAACAGAGCCCAAGCAGCAGCTATCATAGGAACACTTCAAGCAGCTTACACTGATTTTCATTATCTTCGACCTGTCTGGAAGAGAAACACAGAGAAAGATTATTTAATTGGAGTCTCAATGACCGGTATAGCATCCGGAAAAGTTCTTGAATTAGATATGCCAAGAGCTGCAAACTGTGTAAAAGAGCTAAATGCACAAGTAGCGAAACAGATTGGAATAGGTCCTGCTTCTCGTTGCACAACTGTAAAACCAGCAGGAACAACAAGCTTGACTCTTGGAACAAGTTCTGGAATTCATGCGTGGCATAACGACTATTATCTACGTAGAATCCGCGTAGGTAAGGGCGAATCTATTTACACTTACCTTCAGGTGAACCACCCTGAATTAGTTGAGGACGAATATTTTAGACCTCACGATACTGCTGTAATCTCTGTGCCTCAAAAAGCCCCTGAAGGGTCAATTACGCGGCACGAATCAGCATTAGATTTACTTGAGAGAGTAAAGAAAGTCCATCTCGAATGGGTAAAGACAGGACATAGAAAAGGCCAAAACACTAATAATGTATCGGCCACTATTACTATCAAACCTGACGAGTGGCAAGAGGTTGGAGACTGGATGTGGAATAACAAACATAACTATAATGGTTTGTCCGTCTTACCCTATTCAGAACACTCTTACAAACAAGCTCCTTTTGAAGATTGCACCAAGGAAGATTATGAAGCCTTACTGCCTTCTTTAAAAGAAGTTGACTTGGACAAAGTTATCGAAATCGATGACAACACTAACCTTACAGGCGAACTGGCGTGTGCCGGCGGTGCTTGTGAAATTAACTAAATGGAGAAAACATGAAACAAAAACTAGAACAATTAATTGAAAGACTTCAAGCCATTCTTGAGGACATAGAAAAAGTGGATGAAAAGTCCTATGGTTACAAAGCAGCAGCTGTCCGTGCCAGAAAGACTCTTCATGAAGCCAGAGGTCAATTCCAAGAACTTCGCAAAGAAATTCAAGCTAAGAAAAACGAAGAGTAAAAAGTCTATTTTCTTGTTATTTACAAACCCTATGACTATTTATCATAGGGTTTTTTATTAGGAGAAATAAGATGAAGATCACAAACCAACAGTTACGACAAATAATTAAAGAAGAATTAGAAAATGTTCTTAATGAAACAAATGGCGATGATCAATATAAATCACCGTTGCTTAGAAACGTGCCAAAAGTTTCTGGTAGAAGATATGTTTCTGGTGAGTATGACCCAAGACAAATGCAAAAATATGGACAAGGTAAGTATCTTTATAAAGGCAATGATTTAAATGATGCGATTGATCAAAATCCAAGATTATCACCTGAAAATAAAGAAAAATTAAAAACTTTACTAAACAGCGATGAGGAAGGCTTTGTCCAAGCCAGAGAACTTTTGGACACACTAGACGTTCAAGACGCAATTTATAGCTCAGATAACGATCCTTTTGCACCAGGAAGAGATGGTTTTGAAGACGAGCCTTACATTCACAGAATCCACATGAGCCCATCAGAAAAAGAACGTTACGAAAGGTACGAGTTCATGGGTCAACGCGGACAAGAAATGATTAGAGATGAAGAAATGATGAAACAGTACGTAGGTGATAAAGGACCAAGAAAGCAGTTTCACTCTGAACTTGACCCAACACACCCTTCTCGCCGGTTTGGTTCTTTTAACATAGATTCCTCTGAAATTCCTAGAATAACAGATGAACAAATCGAACAAATGAAAAAAGAAAAAATAAGAAAATCGGTTCGTAAAGATTTAGATTATGAGAAAAGATTAAAAAAATGAAACTTACAAAACAAAAATTAGAACAATTTATAACAGAAGAATACAAAAGTATGAGTCGAAGAGTTTTTGACAAACGCAGACAAGATGCTGAAGACATGGTGAAGCCCTACAAAAACACAGACACATACATACAAGCAGCAGGTGATCGTGGAATGCAAATTGATAATCCTAAGAATCATGAGAAATTAGTCACACTTTACGGACAAGATCCAATTCATGCCACAGAACTAGCAGATGCGATTGATGAACCAATCTTTCTTAAACTCCCCAGAGGTGATTCGGAGTTTGAAGCACATGATATATATCAAAATCGGTTCCAACACTACTCTAAACTTCGTCCAGATCCATCATATGCACCAGTAGGAGGTTGGATTGAAATCTACCTTAATCAAGACGAAGATGGAAGTATTACCGACAAAATGTTGTCTGAGGACTGGTTTGTAAATTTCTACCCAACAGACTATAATGGTGTAAATGTTTTTAGTCCAAAATTATCAAAACAATTTTCTAACCCTCAAGATGCAATAGGTTACTATAACAAATACGCAGTGGAAAAGCACCCCAAAAGCAAACCATTGGCAAAACATATTGATGGTTTTAAACTACAACCATATAAAAAATAAATAAAACATTTGACAAACAATAGATAATGTGTTATAATATAATTATGCTGTTCGACTTATGGTGTTGAATAGAACTTGTGGCAACTCTTCTTTGCGTGACAAGTTTAATTTTATTGGAGGTTGTATGGAAGAAGATAAACAAACTTGCGCATTGTGCAAAAAAGTGGTCATTCCAACTTTCGATAATGAAAATCACTGCTCTGTTGAAATTACACATCACTATGGATCTCCAAAGGATGGAGATGTTTTATTATATGATGTCTGCATTGAGTGTGTTGAGAACATATTCAAAAATGCAATTCCATTAAGTAAAAAATCTATGTGGGATGATTGTGAAACGGATTTAGAAGAAAAACAAAACACAAAAGGAGAATAAATGTTTACACACGTTTACAATAGACACGTTCTTGTTGAACTTGTCGATGATGAAGAAGAAAAACAAGAGTCACTTATCGCTCTACCACAAGATTATAAGAAACAAGAGTCACCATACTTGGTGGTTAAAGTTCTTGACAAAGCACAGGACTGCAAGATTCTTGTCGAAGTCTGTGATCATGTTGTTGTTGAACGTAGAATGTTGATTGAAATTGAAATAAAGGGTGAAAAGAACTATTTAGTTTTAGAAAATTATATCTATGGGAGATTAGAAGATGAAACTGACTAAACAATTATTAAGAGAAATGATTCTTAGAGAAATGGCAACGTTTCAAAAAGCCAAAGATAAGATAGGAGCAGGGAAAACATTTGCTGTTTTCTCCACTTATCGTGGTGAAAGAAGTGCTAGACAAAATAGAGCTGTAGACCAACAGGTAAGAGAATTTCTTAATTCAACAGGATACCCTTATACGGTTGTTGAAGGTGGTTATAAAGAAACACCAAAGAACCCAGAAACAGGAGAGCCAACAGGCGAAGAATCTGTTTCACAAATTGAAAAATCTTATCTTGTTTTTGAAGATGAGACTAGGCCTGACGTTCCAAAAACAGACACGAGTCTATTTGATGTTGCCAACAAGGCTTGTGCTATGTCAGATCAAGAATCTTTTTCATATGGTTATTCTAGGACAATAGTAGAACCAACGGGTGAAGAACGTCAAGAACCTTTTATTGCAATCTATCCAACAGGTGCACCAGGACCCGGCGAAGATCATAGAATTAAAAAATCATGGGCAGGTCCATGGAACTCTTTAGATAAAATGATGAATGATACTGGTTATTATACTAAAGTTCGTGGTACAAAAGCAACATTTGCTGAGTCTATTCGCTCATTGAAACAACAAGTTAGAAATTCAAAATCAGAATTAGAAAAAAGGAATTTAAGATATCAGATTGAAGTTTTACTAGAACTACAAAGGACTAGGTAATGGAATATGATAAAACAGTATCCCTTTACAATGATGGTATCGGGTTTGTGTCTTATATTGAACATATGGGTAGTGATCTTACTATTGTCAACTCGGCAAGGGTCTCGTTTGGCGTGGAGAAAGATAAGCTTAATGATAGAGACAGAAAGCTTATCAATTATCTTATTAAACACAAACATACTTCAACTCTCGAGCACAATGTTATTACTTTCAAGTTTGTTGTGCCTTTGTTTGTTCGTTCTCAACACCACAGACATCGTACTTGGTCATACAATGAAATCTCAAGAAGATACACAGACAAAGACATCCAGTTCTATCTCCCAAGCGAATTCAGAACACAACATGAATCAAACAGACAAGCCTCAAACGCAGACGATCTACGAAACCCGTTAGCTTATAAAAACCTTTCTAAGCTCACTTGTGCAGAGCTACTTAAAAATAGAACCAAAGATTGCCTTGACACTTTTCAGGTTATGCTTGATGCTGGTGTTTGTAGAGAACAAGCAAGAATGATACTTCCACAAAACCTATACACAGAGTATTACGGAACAGTAAATTTAAATAATCTTTTAAAGTTTATTGATCTTAGGACACACGAAGGAGCACAATGGGAAATACAAAAAGTTGCTGAGGCTTGTCTGGATATAGCAACTGACCTTTGGCCTGAAACCGTGAATGCATACAGGAGAATTAGAAATGTCATATAAAAGAGTAGATAAGATATTTGAAAACTGGAGGAAAGAAGAGTTGCCTAGGATATATCATCCTGGAATTGAAGCACTAAACGAGGCTGTTAGTAGGAGAAACTTTATAAAAGGATTAGGGGCTCTAGGTCTTGTTGGTGGTGCCACATTGGCTTCATTAAAGAAAAATGTAACACCTGAAGATGTAAAACCAAAAGATACAAGAACTGAATTACAAAAATATCAAGATGAAATAAAGAAAAAAGGTGATTATAATTGGAGAAATAAAGAAGTAGAAGCGGCAAACTCACCAGAACTAGCAGACGGTATCATAAAAGATGGCTGGATGAAAGGCACATATAATCCAAAAATACCAATGAAAAGGATGATAAAGAAATATAAAGGTAGCTGGTACCAACTTAATCCCAAGATGGTTTACGTTCATCCCGGAGCACTAGAACCAGATGAAGTTTTGCCAACTACTGGATTAACCGTTGAACAACAAAAAGATTGGTATTACACCAAGGAGATTGTAAATTTACACAACAACCTATACAGCCCGCATGCTTGGCCTTACAACCCACCTTTTGATAATATACTTTATCTTTACAATGAGGAAGGGCAAATCTATTTACCACTTTCTTGGTCTGTTGCATTCGATGTGTGGCAACAAAAAATTTATGAGTTTTTGGACGACGTCGCAGAGAACGCATACGTTGAGAGAAATGGAAGATACGTTCAAGAAAGTGAGGAAGCTGTAAAAAAAGTAATTAGAAAATACCATATGGGTTCTAAGCAAGAAAGGATCTATATCTTAAAAGAATTTGAATTATCTCAAGGTGATGATTTTAAAATATCTGAATATCTTGAAGAAACGGCTAGAAGAATACAATCACCAAAACCAGATACTGGTTTGCAAGAATCCAAAAAACGGAGGAAAATATGGATAAAAAAATACAATTAATAATATACACAATGGTGTTTCTGTTCGCAGGAAGTTGTAGAAATGTAAAAAGATTAGACTTGCCAAGAATTTATTTTGATGGACACCCTAAAAAGTGCAAAGCATGTGACGAAATCCACTAAACCAATAACAAAGCCTCTTTTTTCCATCGGTGATCTGGTGAAGATTAGAGGCTTTGGTGTTGTTTTAGCTAAAAGTGAATTAGGGATAGTAGCAAAAGGTCCATACTCATACAAATCTGTTGAATCGTATCATGAACTGGTTTATTTTGAATGGTGGTGTTATGACATTTTAGTAGGCAAAGAACTAGTTAGAATGATGCCCGAGAACTTTTTATTAGAGGTAAAAATAGATGAAAATAAAGATTAAAAGGTTGCTAAAAGAAAACACACAAACTTACACACAAGACCAAATCGAAAAAGCTAGAATAGTTATTGCAAGATTGATAGACACTACGTTAACAAAACCAACACTTGACGTTAACACATTCGCTGACAGAAAAGATGAAATTGATAAAGATCGCTACACTTGGTTTAGAGATAATCCGGGCGAATACATAGACACTTATAGCGGCTATGATGAAGATGATGAAGAATACGATTACGATAAAGAGACAAAAAGCTATGGTCCTGTTAGAGATCCTAGAGAAACTAGCTTACTTTATTATCTTTACAAAGGTACTTATAAAAGAGACGGTAAGTGGCATATAGGAAACGGCAATAATATTGACACTGTTGTGAAGGAGATAAGATCCCGAGCTAATGCTTTTGTTGATGCGATAGGAGATTATCAAGTATTGATTGATGTTTTCTTTTCTGACTTTACGAATGTTAAAAAAGGAATCGATAGTCATGTTTCATCACAAACCCAACCTTCCTTAGTTTCATCCTTTATGTCAAAGGGAGCCCCTGGTGACTTTAAAAGACTACAGTTTGCAAAATTCAGAAGCGGTGCTCTATTTGGAACATCAAACACACAAGGAATCGAAGGAACCAGAGATCACATGTACAAAGGGTCAAGAGAATTTAATAATATCCCTGATGAACACAAGCCTTATTTTTTATTTGATTATATTTGGGATGCATGCTACAACCTTGCCCAAGCAGATGGTCTTAAACAAAAAAACAATGTTACATCTTTAGATGGTAGCACCTTCGCTATAAACTATCTCAATGGCTTAACAAAATCAGAAGAAAGAGGTAGACAGCACGGTCACGCACCTCATGTAAAAGCAATATCCAAAGCACCAGCTGCTGGAAGAGTTAATTTGATGATGCCTTTCTATCTTCAAGCATTCATAAACTCAAGTGAAAGAATGGACCCCTATGAAAAACCAGTAGATGAAATGACAGACTCAGAAATTAATGAAAACTTTTCTGCTCCTTTTAATCAAGACTTAGACAGAACCAAAGAGGCTCTAAAGATGGGTGCTTATCCGGGTAACATGATAAATATCTTAAGAGTAGCAGACTCTATACCTGAATTTTTATTGGACAAGTATGAAAGAAAAATTAATAGATCCATCAAGGGAATGGAAATGGCAGGCTTTCTAGATGAACAAGGCGAGTTCACAGATATGGTAAAAGATAAAGATGCTGGTGAACTTACTGCTATCAAGCAAGGTAAGGTTAGCTCTCTTTTCAAAGAAAACAAAGTGATCAAAGTAAAAATATTGGGGGGTAAGTGAACGAGTTTAATTTTGATGAATTAGTTCTTGGTGGCTCGTTGACTGCCTTATTGTATGCATACAAAAAAAACTTGCCAATCTTAATAGATGTCGCACACGTACCATTTGTTCTTGATAAAGTTCCCTCTCATTGGGACCTGTCTTTTATTGGTTTTAAAAAAGGTGGCGAACATAAAAAATCACAAGCTTGGGATCGTCTTTCGTTTCTATTAGCAATGGCAGGGTTAATCTTGTTTCCCAACAACATCCAATCTTTTCGATTAGACGAAGATCATATCAATATAATTGGTCTGGACAATAAAAAGATGATTGTGAAGTACAACAAACTTATTGAATTTGACAGAGAAACTAAAGATTATCTCATGGTTTGTGATTGGTTTGCAGTGCACTCAGGTACGCGACATGATTGGGAAATAATACCAAGCCCAGATGAAGACCTATGTCACCTTCTCCTATTCCACCGGTCAACAAGACCTCGAACTAGATCTGATGTTAAGGATGTGTGTGCCGTTTCCAGAGTTGAAAAAGGGCTTCTTAATAATATTGAGTGGTCACCAGCCTACTCAAGAATGAAGACACTTCAAACAATGAAGCAAGTGGGCATAAGAGGTAGAGCTAACGGCTACAATAGAAAAGGTGTAACACTTCATTACGCCATATCAATTGAGCATATGTATCGAGAAGTGTTTGAGGAACAAAACAACCAATTATCAATTGAAGAAATCTTGTCATGGAATGATAAAAAAGGAACAAATTTATGGAATTTGACACAAAAAATGTTAATGGTGCATCTTTCCACCTTGCAGGAATAGTTCCTTGTGGTGGACAGCCTCTTGACTTTGGCATGGAATGGCCTGATTTCATGATGCCTATAGCTCCTAACTACACAATGATTGAAGCAGCTATTATGGAATGTGCTTGGGCAGGTTGTGAGACTATATGGGTTTGTTTGTATGAAGACACAGCACCACTAGTGAGACATCGTATTGGTGATTTTGTACAAGATCCTGTTTGGGCATGGAGGTCAAAAGACCCACAACCAACAGCAAAACAAAAAAGAATTCCTATTTTTTATGTACCAGTGCACCCAAAGAACAGATTCAGAAGAGATTGTTTATCTTGGTCGGTCATTGAAGGAGCATTGTCAGCATTTAAAGTGTCAGCTACAGTATCAAAGTGGATTTATCCAAACAAGTATTGGGTGTCGTTTCCTTATGGATACTTTGACCCCCAGTTGTTACGAGAGCACCGCCTAAAAATTTCCTCCACCAAAAATTTTCTTATCACACATAAAGGGCAATCACCGGAGCAAGGTGTTCATACTAGCTTTTCTTTTGGTAAAGATGAATTTGTGAGGTTCCGAAAACAAATCCGCAAAGGAACAGGGCATTTTGCAAACGAGGTAGACCACCGTGGTTTACCAAACAAAAAACTACCAATTGAAGAAAGATATTCAGCACGTTGGTTTGACTTAGAAAGTGTTTTTGTGGATTTAGAAGCAGAAAATCAAATAGATATTGATGAATTTTATGATTTATCTTCTTGGGAGAAATATAGAAACTATTTATGTTCTGATTTAGCTTTAAAAACAACCAGACCACCGGAATGGTTAATGAAGTTTAAAGAATTTGGATCAATCGCACTTGACAGAATGGATTAAATGTGTTATAATGAATAGTATAAAAATAAAAAGGTACAAAAAGCACATTATGGAACTAAAGTTTTTAAGATCAGAGTTATCATATCAAGAAGAAGTTTTGAGCATAGCGCATCAAGATTTTGAGATCTGGCACAGAGAATGGTGCCAAAATAACGATATCGATTTAACAGAACTAAATCAAAAACACGAAAGTCGTGTTTCAAAATTTATATCACAGCCAATTTTTCCAGATTTGGAATTTGATGAAGCCGGTATTTTAGTATTGAACAAAGAAGAGCAAGCACAAGAAAAACAAAAATTTCAAAAATTATTTAAACAAGTTGCTTTAGCGACTCACCCAGATAAACATAAAGGCACCACATTAGATTTCAAAGCTGCATCGGCGGCCTTTGAAAGTGGAGACTGGGCTATGCTACTACAAATTGCTGAACAATATGGCATTATGCCACAAGATTTGTCAGAAGTGCTACCCGTTATGAAAGAAGAGGCTAAAAGATTAAGAAAAACCATCAAGGACAACAAAGAAACTTATTCTTGGAAACTTCATGAGTGCGAAACAGAACAGTGCAAGGAAAACCTTGTAAAACAATTTTTAAAACAATTATTTAATTTGGAGTTATAATGTTATTATCATTACTATTGTGGGCATGCGATTCAGATGTGTCAATTATAAAAAGACTAGAAGAAGAAACAGGACAGTCAATTGGTGTTGGCGAACCAGGACAACCCGTTGCTATCGTTGGTCAACCATCAACCGAACAAGATACCGATCAAGTCGCCGAACAAGACAGATCAGGAGTTACAGGGTTATCAACAATGTATCTTCGACAAGTTGCATGCCCTGCCTGTATGGGAGAGACTCAAGAACTAACTGTTGAGTATGAACTACAAGTGCACCAACCCATTTCAGATTCATGGAATTCTTGGATGTTAGCTGATGGTGAATGCACACAGTTTTTATATCAAGGTGTGCCATCTACACAACCAATACAGGTTGGACAAACTGTTCAAATAACGAGCCAAAATCACCAATTTGACGCTTATCAAAGCGGAGCGGGTGTTTATGTCTCTCAAAGCATTTGGGAGTCTCATTTACAAAGAAACACGAATTACATGGTGCAAACAAGTGAAGGCTCGTTCCAATTCACAACCGTTGAGGGGTTTGATTATATTGAGCCTTACACAATGCTTTGGGTTGACCCTTCTTATGCTTTTGAAGCCGCTGTTCGAAGAACAGGATTTACTGTAACTTGGGCACCTGCTCGGCAAAGCAGCAGAATGATGATAACTTTAGGCATTTATTCATCCGATGGATCATCTTTGTTGGGTCAAGTATCTTGCTTTGGACCAGACAATGGTGCAATGTTTATTCCTGCTCAATATCTTAATTATCCCACATGGTCATTGGTCGCAATACACATTGAGCGCTTTGAAACTGATATTGTCGAGACTAGTATCAACAACTCCTATATGGAGACTTTACAAATTTGGGAAGTGGTGGGCACTGGGCACATCGAGTAACTATTTATTAACCAGACTAGGGAGGAATTATGTCATGGAAAAAACAAAAATCGCAGATTATGCGTGGAAAGGCTTTACTGTATTATTATCTATCATTATTGTGCCTTGTTTTGTGTGGATTTGGGACTCAGAAATGAGACTTGGAGCCTTGGAATACAAGATGGACGATGCTAACAAATCGTTAGAAAAAATTGTTGCTCACATGGACAACCAAAACGGCTCAGCTTCTGTTGACCGTCAAGTTCAATTTAAATTAATGGAAGACAGATTGAAGCAACTTGAAAAAAATCAAGAAAGGTTGGAGAAGGAAGTTCTCCATTATGCAAAAAAATTCATTCAAAAAGGAGAATAAAATGAAAAATTGTGAAAAATGTAATTATTGTGAGAAGTGCTGCTCATGTGAATGTTGTGGCTAGTAGCAAGTGTCCATATTGTGAATGTGACCCTTGTGATTGTGATTGGGGATTAAATGAACTGTTTAAAACTTGGAACACTAGTGTATATAAGACACTGGTCAACGGACTGTCTAGCAGTAATAATATCCCCACCCTCGATGATTTGCGATTACCAGCATTTGACAGTGTTTATAATTCACTTGGGACTGGTGTATCAAACGGATACCAGAAACATTATCCGTCTACTATCGTAGATAGGTCTATTTATAAAATTGGAGACTTGGTTAATTGGCACCCTTTTTGGGGTGTTTGTGACTTTGATAAACCTTGGCTTATCAAAGAGGTGCTTTCGAGTGATCCCCTAGATTGCTCTTATCACGACTATGAAATAACAGATGGTTTTGAAAATCATCTTGTAACGTTTAATGAACTTAAAAAATTGGAGAAAAAGTGAATAAATATAAAAACGATTATGTGTGGACTGAGAAGATGTGCCATCACATAGACAGTGAATACGAATTAGAATGTATCAGTCTCTATAGAAATTGCTATGATTATTCACCCGAGAGCCATTATGATGAAATTATGGCTTTTGTTACAAAAGCATTTCTTGACAGAAATAGACAACTAGGAATAGAAGAACGAAGATACATCGTTCAAGTAAAGATGAAATGGGGTTTCCTTACTATTTATTATGATGGGGGTAAAGACCCTTATCTAGATGAAATTATCAATACTGCGTCTAATATGGCACAACAAACAAAAACCAAATTAGATAAAATGTATGGTAGAGGGGGATGGAGACGTCGAACAATACTTTCACCAAATAAAAGTTGACAAGCTTCCGAAAAACAGAAGACCTAAGTTCCAAGTTGGAGATTTGGTCGAAATTTGTTTTAAATCAGAAGATGGCCCTGCTTCGTATAAGATGAAAGGGGACTATGGTTTGGTTTGTGAAGTTATGTTTTATCAATGTAAAGACTATGGTGTTGACTACCCTGTTGATGAAAGAGAACAATATTACATAATTGAATACAAGCTATTGATTTCAAAAAAAAATAACAAATATAGGTATATTACCGAACAGAATTTAAGGAGAGTTAGTAATGATTAACAGTTTATGGAAAAAGGTTTGTGATAACAGTGGTGTTACGCCACAATGGGAGTATAACAATTGCTTAAATGAAATTCAAGAATTAGATAGAAGAATAAGTAATTCCAAAGAATACATTCATGAATTAGAAAACAACATGTTAGAACAAGGAATACGATTAGGGTCTAAAAATTTTGTTTGCAAGAACATTGAAAAAAATATATTAAGACACAAGCAAAGTATAGACATGTACAAAGCAGAAAAAGAAATTTTAATTTCTAAGCTAAGTAAAATGAAATTAGAGTTTTAAGGAGAGCTATGTTATTGTTTTTATTTAATTTGGCTTTTGGCACTACAGTTTATGCTCCAATGGAAACACAATTGGAAACAACTGTGGTTCATTTTTTTATTGACAAAGATTTTCACGCAAGAAAAAAAGACATGCTGGTTATTAATTGGGCTGATTGTGAAGGCATGGGTAATCGAGAGTGTGCCATGATGAAAGGCTATTGGTACCTCGACACAATTGTGTTCGAAGGAGAAGATACTTATCAAGTCAATATATTTCTTTATGATGATAAGTCTAGGATTGTATCACAGACAATTATCCACAAAAGATATAAAATTGAAAAGATTCCACAAAAAACAACAGTTAAAGGTACCAAGGTTGAGCGTGGCACAATCGCACCATTTAAGACGGAGATTGAAAAACCACCAATTTTAATAAAAAAGAAACCAGAAATCACAGCTAGAGAGATTGAACAAGCTGTTATCAAACTACTTATTAACATTAAGGAGTATGAAGAATGAAGCTTACAAAACAAAAACTAGAACAATTAATAATGGAAGAATACAAAAGTATGAACCGAAGAATCTTTGATAAACGAAAACAACATCCAGATGGACTTGTAAGAGCATTTGGTGATGAAGACCAACCAATAAACCGACCAGAATATCATGACAGACTAACAACCCTTGCCGGTGATGATTTCAATCAAGCAAAAAGTTTAGCTGATTCTATGGATGAACCTCTTGATATAAAGGTTGACCCAAATAACATGAAAACAATACAACCACACAAACGAAACATAGATCAGGAGTTTGATGATAACCACATGCTTCATTTCGATTTTATTTTGGATGGAGGTGCAAGTGCATTTGAAGAAGAACCAGATATCGGAGAAGTGGCTGAGTTTGCAGAAAGAAAAGGACTTGATCCTCAAGAAACATATGACAAAATTATGGGCAATTATAGAAAATTGATGATGGGCATGAACGTAAACGCACCAAAATCAGACTATGTGAGAAATAAAGAATTTAAAAAACAACTAGAAAAACAATTTGGTGCTGATCTACGAACATATAAAGAAAAATACGGAGAATAAAATGAAATTAACAAAGCAAAAACTTGAACAATTAATAATGGAAGAATACAAAAGTATGAACCAAAGAGTCTTTGACAAACGAAGAGAGTATCCTATTGGGCTTGTAAGAGCATTTGGTGATGAAGACCAACCAATAAACCGACCAGAATTTCATGATAAGCTTACCACAATCGGTTCATCACCGGGCGGTCTTAGTCAAGCAATAGAATTAGCTGATTCTATAGGTGAACCTCTTGATATAGAGGCTAACCCAGCCAATATGCAAACACTTGATATTGACGGCCCAATGAGAAAACACTTTGATAGTCCTGAGTATGATCTTCACTATGAATTTCTTATGGACGGCAGAGGATCATCGTTTTTAGAAGAACCAGACATAGGTGAGATTTATGATTTTGCTCGAGAGAGAGGTCTTAATCGTTATGACACCAGAGAGAAAATTATGAAAAGTCATGAAACTATTCTTCAAAATGAATATGTAAGACATGGTGTATTCGACCCAGATGAAGAAGTAAAAAAGGTTTTTCCAAAAGCTGGTTTCGGAATTAAATAAATATTAAATAAAAATACTTGACAAATCTTTCGAAGCGTGTTATGTTATTAACATCAATAAATAACGGAGGATTTATGACTAATTACAACTTGGGTTACGCATGCATTAACAAAGGTTTCTCGGAGAGACCAAAGAAGCAACGCATAACCACCAACCGAAGCATGATCAAGCGAACATTCAAAGAGAAAGGTTTGCCTTATGCTTCCGAACTTGCACTTCTTAACTCAAAAGATTTGCTTACAATTATGAAGTGGAACAAGGAAAACAATATTCACTTCTACAGAATGTCCTCGGATCTCATTCCTTGGGCTTCTGAATATCAACTAACCGAATTACCAGACTATGATGCAATTGCTGAAGCTCTATATGAAGTTGGTTTATTCGCTGCGGAAAACAACATCCGTGTCACAACTCACCCCGGACCTTTCAACAAGTTGACCAGTCCAAAAGAATCTGTAATACTAAATACTATTAGGGACTTGGAGATTCATGGTGAGATCTTTGACCTAATGTGTCTACCTAGAACACCTTATGCTAAAATTAACATCCATGTAGGAGCTGCTTATGATGATAAACCTATGGCCCTTGATAACTTTTGCAAGAATTTTCAAAGATTATCAGAAGCCGTCAGAACAAGACTAACAGTCGAAAACGATGATAAACCATCGTTGTACACCACAGAGGAGTTATACAATGATATCTATAAACGTATTGATATCCCTGTGGTGTTCGACTATCATCATCACGATTTGCACTCTGGAGGACTCTCCGAAAGAGAAGCCCTCGACATGGCTTTTGCTACTTGGCCTGTGGATGTGCGTCCTGTGGTCCACTACTCTGAATCAAGATCTGATGAACACAATGACCCTAAAATAAAACCACAAGCACATTCAGATTCTTATGTCCGTGCCATCAATACTTATGGTCTACCAATGGACATTATGCTTGAAGCAAAACACAAAGAGCTTGCATTATTCAAAATGCGTGAACTAATGCAAGAACAATAAATTAACAAAAACCACTTGACAAACAAGTGGTTTTATGTTACAATATATAAAACAATTGGAGGAAATATGATTGAAATTAATGAAAAGCAAGCTAATCTTGCTAACTTATCCGGAAAAGGTGGTAAAGAATACCTTCTAAAGAAAGTGTTCACAGTTGAAGGTTTAGAGTGTAAACCTGAAAGCAAGCCTTTGTATGACTTTTTACAAGGCAAAAGAAAGTTAGAATTTAAAAAACAAGGAAACACACAGTGGTTTGATATTGGTAAGTATCATAATCTTACTCAAGAAGATAAGAACATTGATATGGTGTTTGTTGTAACAAGCAAAGGTAAAACTGATAAAATACCAACTGGTGAAATACTATATATTGCAACTATGAAACTAGGAACTATGATACACTTACTCTTAAATAACGCTAAATATAGTGTTTTAGGATGGACTAAAGAAAATTTTAAAACTTGCTATGAGCAAAAAATTAAATACCCTACACAACAAGCTAAAGTAAAGTTAGATATAAGAGACTTTATCACCGAACCAGTACACAAAGAGTATAGAAAAATATTATTTATTAACAAAAAACTATTGGAGGAAAAATGAAAATAATTAATGCTTATAATAAAATGAAAAGATATAGGTTAGACAATCCTAACCTCTCCACCAAAGAAAGAGGAAAAAAGAACAAAGAAAATGCTAAACTTATTATGGAACAATTTGGTATCAAATCTGGCAAATTCGCAGAAACACTGTGCAGAGAAACGATAAAGCCAATATTTCCAAAATACACAAAAGGCAAAAGAATAGGAAACTTGCCATCCACTGTTATTAAACAATACTTTGATACGGATGGGTATATCCCTGAATTGGACATGTATATAGAGTGCAAAAACTACCAGTTTTATTCGTCGGGCACAGCAAATGAAAAGCTTTGGGGCTGGTTTCCAAAACTACAACACTATGATAAAGCTTGCATCTTAGTACTTTGTGGTGAACACGAGTTGTTATCATTTGATGAATGCAGTTCTATTGTGGGCATATATAAAAATAAAGAAGAATATAAGCAACACATATACTACAACATGATAAGAGAATTTGTACAAGAAAAAAAATTGTATGTAACAACTATTAGTAATTTAACTAAACTATTGGAGGAGCTAAAAAATGACTAAAACAATATTAAAATGGGCAGGAAACAAATCTAAGGTGATGCAAAAGATATCACCTTTTTTTGATTCTAATTGCAAAAGATATCTAGAGCCTTTTGCCGGTTCACTAGGTTCTTATTTACATTCTGGTGTGAACGTTAAAGACGTTTTCCTAAATGACTTAAATGCAGAAATAATCAATCTCTTTGAATGTGTTAGAGATGATTACAAAAAAGTTTGCACCCTTGCTAATAATATAGACAAGTCCAAAGAGAACTATTATATTATAAGGAACAAAGATAGAGAGAAAGATTGGTTAAGCACTAGTCGTTTCGAGAAAGCCGCTAGAACAGTTTATTTAAACAAAACTTGTTTTAATGGTTTATTTAGAATCAATAAGAGCGGTTTTTCAAATGTACCATTTGGCTCCGGTAGAAAAGGAGATGTTTTGCCTTTAAGTGAAGCAAAGGCTTTCTCAATAGCAATAAAGGACATTAATTTTTCTTGCATGGAATATTTAGATTTTCTACAAATAGCACAGCAAGGAGATTTGGTGTATCTAGATCCTCCTTATGTTGATACTAAAAACCCTAAAAAAGAATTTAACGGATATGTCGGAGGCTTTGGATGGACAGAACAGAAAGAACTAATAACAGAGTGTAAGAGACTGTATGGTCTAGGCTGCACAGTGATAGTCTCGAACTCACATTGCAATGAAACCCTAGAGCTTTATAAAGACTTTGATATAAATATAATCGAAGCACCAAGATACATTTCTTGCAAAAAAGATGGAAGAAAACCAGTAAAAGAAATTGTAGCAGTATTGAAATAAAATAAAAAACCCCTTGACAAACAAGGGGTTTTGTGTTATAATATATACATCAAAATATCTCGGAGGATAATAATGAAATTTGTAAACTTACACGCACATAGCGGTGTAGGCTCGCCCTTTGACGGGTTTGGCTATCCGCAAGAACATATGGACTTCGCATTCGAAAACGGATGCGAAGCTCTTGCACTTACTGATCATGGTAACATGAACGGCTTTGCTTATCAAGTTCTTCACGCAAAGAAGATGAAAAAGCAAGGTAAGAGTTTCAAGCCAATCTTTGGCGTTGAGGCTTACTTTATACCATCAGTTCCCAAATGGAAAGAACAGCTTGAGGAATTGAAGAAGGACAAAAAGAAAGCCAAGTCTATTAATGCTGATAGATCTGGCACCAACATTGAAGCAGAAGGAGAGTCTAAAGGAAAGTCAATGTCTGACATCAATCGAACTCGCCATTTGGTTCTAATTGCTATGAATCAAACAGGTCTTAACAATATATTCAAGATGGTCTCAGAGTCTTATCACGGAGACTATTACTATCGCAAACCACGTATTGACTATGCTTTATTACAGAAGTATGGAGAGGGTGTGATTGCACTTTCTGCTTGTCTTGGTGGTGTCTATGCTGGTTGCTACTGGCAGAACCGTGAGGAGTCTTCTGAGGCTGTTTTGAATTCTATGAGAGAAGTTACTGACAAGATGCTTTCTATATTTGGTGACCGTTGGTATCCTGAAGTTCAATGGAATGCAGTTCCCGAACAACACGAGCTGAACCAATATATTATTCAAATCGCTAAGGAATACGACATGACAATTGTGTCCACTGGTGACTCTCACTATCCAACTCCAACCGCTTGGAAAGACCGTGAGTTATACAAGCGACTTGGTTGGATTGGTAAAGGAAAGCCCGAATGGCTTGATATGAATCTTCCAACTTCTGTTCAAGAAATGGAATACGAATTGTATCCAAAGAACGGACAACAAATGTGGGAGTCTTACAAACAATATTCTGAAGAATGTGAACAACAGTATGATGACGATCTTATTCGCCAGTCTATTGAAGTGACTCACCACATTGCTATGGAACGTTGCGAAGACTTTCTTCCCGACACAACGGTAAGGCTTCCCGACTTTGTTGTCCCAGCTGGATACAACGAAGATGAATACCTTGAACGACTTGCTGGTAAAGGTTTATTCTCTATTCTTCAAAAAAGAGGTCTTACCCAAAAGCAAGGAAGAGCATCATCACCTATTTATTTATATGAGAAACGATTGAAACATGAGTTGCAAGTAATTGCGGATCGTGGTTTTTCAAAATACTTTCTCACAATGAAAGCAATCGCGGATAAAACAAATGAAGTACAATTATCGGGACCTGGTCGTGGTTCTGCGGCTGGTTCTCTTGTTGCTTATTGTTTGGGCATCACTCAAATTGATCCAATTAAGTACGGCCTTCTATTCTCACGTTTCCTCAGATCAGATGCGACTGATTATCCTGATATTGATTATGATGTATCCGATCCTATGGTTCTTAAGGACATTATGATTGATCAATGGGGTAGCTCAACTGTTGTGCCTATTTCCAATTGGAACACTTTGCAGCTTCGTTCCCTTATCAAGGACATATCTAAGTTCTATGAGATTCCTTTCATGGAGGTTAACTCTGTTACTGGTAAAATGATGGCAGAGGCAACACCACCTGCTAAGAAAAAACATGGCATCAAAGCTGGTGTTTATACTCCGACTTTTGATGAAGTTATTGAATTTTCCGAATCTCTTCAAAAGTTTTTCAAGAAGTATCCACATGTCAAAGAGCACGTTCAGGCTCTTCATGGGTCCTATCGTTCTTGTTCTAGACATGCCGGTGGTGTTGTTATTGGAGAGCAGCTAGATAGATACATGCCTTTGATATCATCCAAAGGTGTCCGACAAACTCCTTGGTCCGAAGGTCAAAATGTTAGACAGTTAGAACCTATGGGTTTCATTAAGTTCGATATACTTGGTTTGTCAACCTTGCGTATGATTGAAGATTGTATTACAAAGATACTTCGTAGACACCATGGTATTGAGAGCCCAACCTTTGCAGATGTTAAAGACTTTTATGACAAACATGTCCACCCAGACACAATTGATCTCAATGATCAAACCGTGTATGAAAATGTATTTCACAATGGTCAATGGGTCGGAGTTTTTCAATTCACAGAAGGTGGTGTACAAAAATTAGCAGAGAGAACTAAACCTACATCTATTGTAGACCTCTCTGCTATTACTTCTATCTATCGTCCCGGTCCTCTATCAGCTGGTGTTGACAAGGCTTATATAAAAGCAGTGCAAGATCCAGATGAGGTTGACTACTTAAACAATACGGTGCGTGATATTACTGAGGAAACTTATGGTTTCCTTATTTTCCAAGAACAAATTGCTAGACTGGCTCATGAGCTTGGAGATGGCATTACAATGGATGAAGCAAATCTTCTCCGTAAAATCTTAACAAAGAAAGGAACAGGTAAAGGACATGAAGTTAAAGACAAAATCCACAAGAAGTTCATCAGAGGCTGCGTACAAAAGGATATCGACAAGAGGTCTGCCCAAGAACTATGGCAAACCTTTGAATACTTTTCCGGTTATGGGTTTAACAAGTCTCACGCTGTTTCCTACTCTATTATTTCTTATCAATGCGCTTGGTTGTGCACCTACTACAAAGCCGAGTGGGTTGCATCATTCTTGGACAAAGAGCCTGAGTCTCGCAAGGAGAAAGCAATCAACCTTGCAAAGCAGCATGGATACAAAATCAAACCTCTAAACATCAACTATTCTGAGTCTACTTGGAAGATTGAAGGTGAGGATGTACTCATTGCACCTCTCACAGGTATCAAAGGCTTTGGTGATGCTGCTTTTGATCAGGTGATATGTAATCGCCCATTTAACACAATTGACGAATTATTGTTTCATGATGATGTTAAGTACTCAAAACTAAACAAGAAAGCCCTTGATGTTCTCTGTAGAGCTGGTGCATTAAATGATTTGATTGACGAACGGTTTACAGGTGACAAGCACTTTTGGTCTGCTGCTATTGTTGATCGTCCAAAAAATCGTAAGAAGTTTGATGATAATATCGAAAAGTATCGACCCGAAGGTTCCTTTACAGAAGACGAGAGGATAGGCTTCCTAGCAGATCTAACAGGTATTTTTCCTGTATCTCTTGTGATGTCTCAACATATTATGGACAAACTTGACTCCAAAGGCGTACCACCCATTTCTGAATATGATCCCGATTTGATGTTTTGTTGGGGTATTGTTCGCGAAGTTGTCAAGAAGAAGTCAAAGAATGGAAAGTTCTTTTACACAGTTAAGGTTGTTGATTCTAATTCTGTTGAAACTAAGATACGTTGTTGGGGCGTTGATCCTAACATTGACTCTCTTGCACTTAACAGACCTTATATGCTAAGACCAAAACATTCATTAGACTGGGGTTTCTCAACCTATGGGTCTCTAAACAAAACTTGGGCAATCTTAATATAGGAGGATAAATGATTGACTTACATATTCACCTCGATGGTTCAATAAGATCCACAACTCTTGAGGAACTATTCGAGGGCAACCTTCCTGATGTTAAATTCTATCCAAACATGGGAATACAAAAAGCTCTTGCTTCGTTTAGCACTACACTATCTGTTATGCAGGAGCTTGATAGAATCACAAGAATCACAGAAGAGCTATGTGATGACCTTACAAAGTTCGGCACCAGTAGAGCAGAGATTAGATTTGCTCCTCAATTACATTGTAATGGAGAAATAGAATCTGTTGTTGATGCTGCTGTTGCTGGTTTAAAACCAAGGTTTAATTTAATCCTTTGTGGTCTGTACGGTGAGCCACCAGAAGTTCTAGATGATTTAGTTAAAGCCGCAAAAACGCGTCCTAGAGTCGTTGGGATTGATTTGGCTGGTTCACCATTGGAAGAGCATAGATGGGGTCTTATGGACTATTCTCGTCCCTTTACCAAAGCATTAAGGATTGGTCTTGGCAGAACTGTTCATGCTGGAGAAGGAAGACCATCAAGTGAGATCAAAATAGCTATTGAGCATCTTCATGCTCAAAGAATTGGACACGGCTTGTCTGTTCTTGCAGATAGAGAACTGGTTGACCTAGTAAGACAAAAAAGGATTCACATAGAAGCTTGCCCAACATCTAATATTCATACAGGTTGTATTGAAAAGTTTGAGTTTCACCCGTTCAGAGAATGGATGAGACAACACATAAGGTTTTCTTTATGTTGTGATAATATGCTATTATCAAACACTTGGACTAGAAAAGAATATTTTCAAGCAAGACACTTTGGAGGCTTGTCCATCCCTCAGCAAAATCAAACACAAATTTGGGCAAAAGAAGCACTTTTTTCTTGACAAAAAAACTAAAGTGTGATATATTATATAATGTAAAATCAACTACGGAGGTCTTATGACAATTTTTACAATTAAAAACAGATTCAGCAATAGTGTTGTTTCTATTGACTGTTTTAACGAATTAAAAAAACAACACAGTAAAAGTCAAGCATCTTTTGACTGGGCAAAAAGAATTAACCCACAGCAAAGTGACTATGTTAATATATCAACTTTGCATATTGATGAGGAAACACAAAGGGACCCTTTTGACCCAGCAAGAGTCGTAAAACTTAAGCAAATGGTAAGTAACCCTTGCTCTATTAAATTTGGTAGAGTGGTGATAGCACAAAGACAATATGAAAATGACAACAGGTGGTTTATTATTGATGGTCAAGGTAGAACTCTCGCTGCTTATGCTATGGGAGAAAATGAGATATTATGTGATAAGGTAAAATTTAATTCTAAACAAGATGAAACTACTTACTTTTTAAGCCAAGGTAAAGGAAAACATGCAATAAAAGATTGGGAAAGACATTCGGTTGTGTTAAACCTACCACAAGATAAAGGCTACACCACAGCTGTAGATGTACAAAGAGTGATCGACACGACAGCTTTGGAATATAAAGCAGAAAAAATATCTGATTTAGATGCATCTGATGCTTATTCTGGCATTAGAGATAGCATTAGGCACAGTAACACATCCAAAGCCGGTTCTAGACAGTCTGAGATCACAATTGGTGTTATTAACTTGATGAAGAAGTTTGGTGGCTCATACAACTCAACCTCTCCTTTAAAGCTAAGGTCTGATTTGTTTTATCCATTGACCGAGTTTGTGCTTCGAACAGCACCAAAATCATCTGTTAAAGTTAGATTAAACAAGCTTGAACAACGATTAATCGCTCTGCAAAATAAATTAATATACCTTGATTTAGACACAATCGCAGCTCATCTAGATTTAGGAGCAGCTAAAAACGTTAAAGATAAGAAAGCAACTTGGAAAAAAATAAAAACTTGGAAATAAAAAAAAAGTCCCTTGACAAATTGTTGAGGGCATGTTATATTACAAATACACAATAACCAATAAGGAGGAAGTATGTGGAATGATGTAAAAGACAAAATCGTTATGGTTGCCGAATGGGATGATGACGATGTAGATAAAGATGAAGCTGGTCACATGATTGACTTTATCAAATCTATTAAAGAACTGAACGAGGCTATGCAACCGTTCAAAGATCAAATGAAGGATCTTAAGCAAAACTATAAAGAACAAGAATGGCTTGATGCTAAACAACAAAAGATGGCAATGAAGATCTATCGGATGATTGATGATGATGTAAACTTGGCAGAATTTGTTGACCTCTTTCAAACAGTTAACAAGATTGTTAAAAAGGATGGTGAATAATGACTAAAATAACAGCAGTTAATGGAACTTATTGGGTTTGGTTGGACCATTTACAAGCAATTCACAAAACAAATGATGGTATTGAACTGATTTTTGATTACCAAGAGTTTGCTTTAAAGGAGTGCGATCTGAATGTTAAAGACAATGAGCCTTTGCTAGAATTCTTAAAAACTAGGGATGTGGAATGGAACATCTAACCAACTGTCATGGCGAATGGAATGCTCTGTTCGCCTTGGCGACATCCCTTCCCCTTGTGGGAACTTACATAACTTATTATTGGAGGAAAAATGAAAGTAAATGTAATAAAGATAGGTGATTTAGTATATTACCCTCATAGTTCGAAAAGATTGGGCCTTGTACTTTCTCAAGGTTCGTTTCCGAAATCGTTCATAGTTGAGTTTTTTGATAACGGAAACAAAATAGATATACACCGCGAAGGTATAAGGAGGAAAGATGAAAGTAAAAGTAATGAAACTTGATGCTGGTGCAACAATTCCAAAGTATGCTAAACCTGGTGATGCTGGTATGGATTTGTACGCTGTGTCTCAAACATTTGACAAGCACGGAAATTATGTATACGGAACAGGGTTGGCCATGGAGATACCAAAAGGACATGTGGGATTAATTTTCCCACGTTCTTCTATCTCTAGAACTGCACATTATCTTAGAAACGCTGTTGGAGTTATTGACTCTGGTTATCGTGGAGAAATAATGTTTAAGTTTGCAATAAATACACACAATTCACCTGTGTACGAAGTGGGCGAGAGAATAGGGCAAATTATTATAATGCCCTATCCCGAAGTTGAATTTGAAGAAGCCTTTGAACTTTCAAAAACTGAAAGAGGAAAAGGTGGATATGGTTCAACAGGTACTAATTAATATATGTCTGAACATAAAAAGAAGAAAATTCAATTTACTGACACTGACATAAGACATGCACAACTTAAAATTAGGCTTGAGAGAGAAAATATCACTCAAGCCGACTTCTTTAGAGCGTGTGTCTCGGGAATGTCTGACAATGATAAAGATCTTATGAGCTTCATCAGAAGATACAAAAACGAAAACAACATTGGTCGCAAGCGAGACATCAAAATAACAAAACAAGAAGATGAACAAGCAGACGATTTGATGGCAAAATTTGGTATCAAAGATGATGAACTTGAGAATATCTTTGATTTAATTGCAGAAGAACACCCAGAATTGTGATTTTTATGTTTTTAAGACCTATTTATAGTGAAAAATAATTTATTTTAAAGGAGATTTTAAGTTATGCGCAAAAAATTATTATCTGAAGCCCAAGTTCGTCGTTTCCAGAGCTTGGCTAGTATTAAACCACTAAACGAAATGGACTCATCATATTCTCGTGATGATGAAGACAAAATGGAAGAGGCTTATGGTGATGAAGCTCACATGAAAGACGATGAACCTATGGAAGCTCTTTACGAAGAAGAGGACGAAGACATGGATCTTGACAAAGATGAAGACATGGGTGATGCCGATGTTGAGTTGGATGAAGAATTGGTAGATCAATTCATGGAAGCAGTCAAAACTATTGAACAAGTCGCTGATGCTCTTGGTGGAGCCGCAGGTGGTGATGATATGGATATGGGTGAAGATGACATGGATATGGATATGGGTGGAGATGATGCACCTATGGAACTTGATGCTGATGACGCTGGTGAAGAAAATGAAGAAGAAATGCTTCAAGAAGCACTTCGTGGAATTTCTTACGTTCCATCTCAAAAAGAAGTTGTTAAACTTGTTGCAAAACGAGTTGCTAAAAGACTTCAAGAAGCAAAACGTGCTGATGCTCGTCTAAAGAAGGCTTTAGGAAAAAAGTAATTAATTTTACTTGACAAAATTAATAAATGTGTTATATTATAAGGACAAGCTAATCACTTGTCCTTTATTTTTTAAAGAACTAACCAACGGAGGATTTATGAAGTTCACAAAGAAAAAAACCAAAAAAACTATTATCGACAATGATGATAAACAGAAACAAGGAGAGGACATCCCATCTGAAGAAGAGATGGAGCAAGCGAAAGAACTTATGGCAGCAATGATGGGCGGCCCACCTGAAGAAGAAATGCCTTCAACATTTATGTTGTATGGTGATGTTAACGAAGAACGAGCAGCAGATATTGTCTCAGCTTTGTTATTGCTCGGAGATAAAAAGCGCGTAGATAAAGCAAAGGAAAGACTTCCAGAAGGTGAAGAGCTTGATGATATAACATTCTATCTGTCAACCTATGGTGGCTCTGCTGATGATATGATGGCTATCTATGATATGATGCGTCTAACAAAAAAGAACCGTGACATTGAAACAATTGGCATGGGAAAGATCATGTCTGCTGGAACTCTTATTCTTGCCGGTGGCACAAGAGGTAAGCGTAAAATTATGAGAAACTGTCGTGTCATGATCCATGCTGTCTCTGCTGGTTCAATGGGAACCATTCATAACCTTGTTAATGAAATGGAAGAGATTCAAAATATTCAAGACTCTTACATAGCCGCTTTATGCAAGGAAACACTACTTACTAAGAGACAGTTAAAGAAGATGCTTGATCAAAAAGTCAATGTTTATCTAACTGCGGAGGAAGCTGTCGAATATGGATTAGCAGATGAGGTTATTTAAATGGACGCAGAATTTTACAATGAGTCCTCAGCACTAAAACTAGGATGGACACCCGATTGGTTCGGGTGTTCCTCTTTTGATGAGGAACTTACCGAAGCGATACGCAAGTATCAAAAATCAATAGGACTTAAAGCCGATGGACTTTGTGGACCTGGAACCTATCGAAGGGTCTGGACCGACAGAGAATCGGCTCTTCCTTTTTTACAGGAACAAGTACCTGAGCACAAGAATACCAGTATTATATACAACAATGATTATTATGATATTGATTGGCCAAAAGTTGTTCTTCCTTTTATGAAAGGTGGGATGAAACTAACTAAAGGCTACAAGAAAGTTGTGGAGAAAAGAACTCCAACAAACTTTGTATGCCACTGGGATGTATGTCTTAGTTCCAAATCATGCTTCAGAGTGCTTCAGAACAGAGGCTTGTCGGTTCACTTCCTTATAGACAACGATGGAACTATTTATCAGATTCTTGATATGAACCACATAGCTTATCATGCTGGTGGAACAAAGTGGAATACCAATTCTATTGGTGTGGAGATTGCAAACGCTTATTATCCTAAACACCAGAAATGGTACGTTAAGAATGGTTTTGGTGAGCGTCCGGTGTGGAAAGAGAAGAAAGTTCACGGAAGCTATCTAGAGCCATTTTTGGGCTTCTATGATGTACAATTGGAAGCTCTCAAGGCTTTGATGAAAGCTATTAACGAAGCAACAGGGATTCCTTTGGAAACGCCAAACTCCTCAACAACATCAGCACCTGCTGTTAGAGGACAATACAAAGGTTTTATCTCGCACTTCCATTTAAAGAAGAACAAAATAGATTGTGCCGGTTTGGACTTGAAACAACTAATTACAGACATAAAACAAGGAGAGTAAAGTGAGCATAAATGATTTAGATAAGTTGATTGAGGAATTACTACAAGAGTTTAAAATTACAATAAAAGACGATGGAAGTTATGATCCTAGTTTAACAACAGGACTAGGTGTTGGGCTAAAAGCATTTAAACCACAAAACAAAAAAGGTGTAGAACAATTTGCAGCGTTAGCACCAGAAACGGATGAAATAGATATAAAAGACTTTGATAAAGCTTTTCATAAAGACACTGATGCTAAATTTAAAACAGTGGCTCAAAATGTTTTAAAAAATACAAGAAAAGCGGATGTCTTTACTGCTATAAGCAGCCTAGATAAGAAAAAGCATGGCATTTCAGCAAAGGATTTGAAACAAACCCCAGGTTTTAAAGCTGCACAAAAACTAAAAAAAGCTGAAAAGGAAAAATTAGCTGCACAAAGAGCTAGAGAGGAAAAGAGATTAGCTGATGAAAGAGCTAAACAAGCGAAGACACAAGCCAGAGAACAACAAATTCTTAACAAAAAAGTTGGAGAATACAACGAATTATTACAAAATGCAAAAACATATAATCTTAATTTAACTGAATTAGAGGATGCTGTCTTACAAAGCTACTCCAGTGATAATATTCAGAAAATTACTAAATGGATCGCAACAAATAAACCAAAAGTAGACGATGCCAAAACTGCGTACACAACAGTTCAAAAGCAAAAAAAAGCTAAACAACAAGCAAAAAAACAATATCAAGAGACTTTGAATACTATTAAATTTACATCTGACAGTATTAACGCGAGATTTTCATCGGTAGACACAACAGACTCTATATCTATGAAGCTGTTAAACTTTCTCTTACAAGCAGACGAGGCATATTTTAATAATCTAAATTGGGAGAGGTGGTCCAAATTAACGAGTCCCGTCAGCAGCGCTAACACGTTTCTCAACACAGTAGGTAAAACTTTAACATCATCTAGCAACGAGGATCTTAAACAAAAAGCAAAATTACTTAGCTTTTTTTACTTAGTACCACTTTTAAACAAAACAAACTACAACAAAATACCAAATATAGAAGATGCTCATAAAGATGAGCTTATAAAATATGTTTTAAAAGAAAAAGCATCTGCTTTATTTGTGGGAAAATTAAAACCGATTAGTCTAAAAGATGCAGGCTTAAAAATAAAAGAACTTGAAACATCCGATACCATTAGTAAGGATGTGTTTTCCAACATGTCTGTTGATAATTTAAATATCAGTGATGAAAGTAAAAACGTTGTTTCAATGACATTAAGGGACGTTTTCTCGTCATTTGGTATCATCAAAGAAAACTTGCTGAAAGAAATATCAACAGAGGATGTATATGCCTTAAAGACAGAAGATATTTTTACCTTAATTAAAAACTCAACTAAAAGTCCCGAAGATATAAAAAAAGCCTTAAAATCATCATATAGTTTTATAAATGCAGATCCAAGATTTGATGATAAAGAAGATGAAAAAAAAGAAGTTTTAACTTTTTTAAGCAACTTGATCAAAGCAACAGAATATTATGCCTCTGGTCGTCAAGTTAGAACAAAACGAGGCGCAACAACTGGGTGGAAAGTAGGTACGGCACAAGCCTCTGGGACAGCAAGAGTAGATGATCAAGTAAAAAATATGATGATAAAAGCTGGTGGGAGCAATCCAAATACAAGTTTAAAACAAAAACTTATTAATTATAGTAAGTTTCTTGAAAGTGTTAATAAAAGTCTTAAAGAAACAGGAGATTTTGATAGATCTAAAGACATTTCTACCTTATTTTCTCAATTTGTTGGTTTAGAAATCTTAAATGACAATTTCTTTCAAACTGAAGAACCAGGAGCAAAAGGTTTTATGTTTGAGGCTTTTCTTGCTTTAATCGCTGGTGGAAAACAAGTCGGAGGAGATCTAGGGGGTTCTGATTATGTTTACAATGTTGGAAACAAGGAAGTGCTTGGTAGTTCTAAACTTATCAATGGAACAGAATTTGAACAAGCACAATCTAATCTTAAAGATCCGATGGAGTATGTTATTGCAATAAAGCACAAATTAACAGAAACAGGACAAGTTGTACCAGCTGGAAAGGATGATAAAATAGCATTTGTAAAAATTTATATTGTTTACAGTGGACCAATCACAAAAGACCCTACAACAGATGAAGTAATCGCACCAAGTATAGGTGTAAAACCTAACGACCCAACAGTCCAAGGAAAATTAACAAAGAAAGATGTAAAATTTGATATGGGCTCTTTAGTTAACAAGGGAGCTTTCGTTTGTGATTTTGACTTTTCCTTCCTACAGGAAACAGAATTTTCTGATGTTTCAACAAAAATTATGAACAAAATAAATGCTCAAGTCGAGTTAGCCTTTAGTTCATTAACAAATCTTAGAGATAACATAACAAAATGGGTAAGTGAGAAAGATTTAATTGCCGCCAATCAAGTTGACTATAATCAGAAAGATCTACAAAAAGCAATTATTGATATGAAACAGGACAAAGAATTAAAAACCAGCGAACTTTCCGAATCAATCCAACAGCTTGATAAATTAATTTTAGAAATTTTGCAAGAATCACTTGACAAATAAACCAAATGCGGTTATAATATATACATAAGTTTAAAACATGGAGGCCAAATGAAAAAAACTTATTCAAACGGTAGTGCTTTGTCCGAAGCTCTATTAAAAGGAATTGATACGCTTGCTGATAACGTTGCAAGCACACTCGGACCAAAAGGAAGAAACGTAATTCTATATCACAAGGATGAAGACATGCCTGTGGTGACAAAAGACGGAGTAACCATCGCAAAGTTCATTGAGCTAGATGACCCATTAGAACACGTTGGAGCAACGATTGTAAAGCAAGCAGCAGAACAATCAGCCAACCAAGCAGGAGACGGAACCACAACAACAACCGTCCTTGCAAGAGAAATGATTAGAGGTGCTCAACGATACATTGCGACAGGTGTTTCACCGACAGAATTAAAGAGAGGAATGGATCAAGCATGCGAACAGATAGTGGAGACACTAAAAGAACAAGCAAGACAGATTCGTTCTCAAGAAGATATAAAAGACATCGCAACCATCTCAGCTAATAATGATTCATCTATTGGAACTCTTATAGCAACAGCTGTTGATTCCGCAGGCAAGGATGGTTCTGTGTTGATTGAAGAAGCGAAGAGCCTTAAGACCACCTTGGACTTAATAGAAGGCTTTAGATTTGATTCTGGCTTCCTTGCGAACGCTTTTATAACTAATGAAAGAAGTGGAACAGTAGAATATGATAACCCTCTCATTTTGGTTACTGATGAGAAGATAGAACAGGTAGAACAAATACTACCAACACTCGAACTTGTGGCAAGGGAGTCTAGACCGTTATTGATAGTAGCCTCCGAGGTCGAAGGACAAGCCCTTGCCGCTCTTATTATGAACACAGTTAGAGGAACCCTCAAGGTTGCTGCTGTCAAGGCTCCAAGATATGGAGAAGAAAGAAGAAACATTCTTCGTGACCTTTGCACATCGATTGGCGCTACATTTGTAACAAGAGAAGATGGAAAACAAATCAAAGAAGTCCAGCTAGGTTGGTTTGGTCAATCTAAATCTATTTCTGTTTCTAAATTATGGACAACTATTGTTGGAGGTAAAGGTGACTATGAAGCCATTGATAAACAGATTGATGTTCTTAAAGTGGAAATCCAAAACACGGACAACCTCAAGGAATGCGAACGTATTCAAGAAAGAATTACGCGTCTCGCTTCTGGTGTGGCTGTTATTCGTGTCGGTGCGTCTACCGAAATCGAAATGATTGAAAAGAAACATCGCATTGAAGATGCTCTTGAAGCTGTCAAATCCGCACAACAGATGGGTGTCATTGCTGGTGGTGGCTCTGCTTTAGCAAAGATAGCAGACCAAGTTCATGTTATGGATGTTACATCAGAGCAAAAACTTGGCTTTAAAATTGTTATTGATGCTTGCACTGCTCCTTTAAAACAAATGGCTTTGAATGCCGGAGAGTCACCTGACTTGATTATTCAAAAGGTCCAAGGTTCATCTAAGACTGAAGGTTATAATTTTATGACAAATAATATAGAAGACTTCTTCGAGACAGGCATTATTGATCCCGTTAAAGTTACAATCTCTGCAATTCAAAATTCAGTTTCTGTTGCCTCAACACTAATTACAACAAATCACGCTGTGGTTAAAATGTAAAGGAACAACACATGACTGATGAACAAATGCAAAACCTGTTAACTTCTATAATTGAAATGAAAAACAATCTAGAACGAATGGCAGAAAAGCAAGAAGAAATGCACGAGGACGTAAAAAAAATCAATGAAGCTATTTATAATCCCGACCAAGGGATTTATGCAAGACTTAGGGCAATAGAAAACTGGAAAGACTCAATGTCAAAAGTAATATGGACAATCGGAACAGGATTTGTTGCTCTAGTTTTAAACACATTATATCAAAACTTAGGAGGTTAAGATGAGAGTTAAAATTGCATACACAGTAGAGCTAGACCAAGTGGAATCAGAAACTGCTGAAATTATGTCCAGAGCAGCTATAGATCTAGACATGGCGTATCAAGAAATTATCAACCTTCAGAACCAACTAGACACTGGTACTGGAGACCCAAAGAAAAACATCGAATCCATTCACTTTGCTAGAGTCAAACTAGCAAAGGCCGATCAAATACTAGAAGATTGTTATCTTATTCTTAACGGCCTTCAAGACACAAGAGCCAAACTAGAGGAGAAAGAAAATGAAATTCAAGATGGGTGATTTGGTCCATGTGCCAACAGGATCTTATAGAGTCTTGTACACAAGAGAAGAAGAAGATGGACAAATGCACATCCCATTTACTTTTTCAATAACACAAGAACCAAAAGTAGGTGTGTTTAAAGACTACTTTGGTTCAAGCGAATGCATTATTCTTTTTAATGACGGAGAGTATTGCGTTGACACCCGTTGGGTTTTTAAAAAACAAGGAGTTAAAAATGTTAGAACTGATTACGATCTCGAATGTGGATTCAATGTGGTATCTTAATAAAGCTATAGTAAATCCAAACCATATAGTTATGGTTACCGAATCTATGGAACATAATGGCCTTTTAAAAGAAGGCAAATTGAATCTTGGTCTGGACCCAAACATAAAATTTTCAAATGTAAAAATGGCAGCAATTAGCGGCTTTACAGAGCTAATAGTTGTAGGTTCACCATCTCACATTATGGAAAAGATTAATAGAAACACAAAACAATTACTAAAAGGATAAGCATGTATAATATTTATGGACTAAAATGGTGTATTTTCTGCTTAAGAGCTATAAACTTTATGCAAGAAAAAGGACTAGAATTTCACTACTACCCAATGGATAACCAGGAAAGGGTTCTTAATCATATAAAAGAAACTTATGACCACAAAACTGTTCCTATTATAACTGAGAACACTGATGGTAGTGAGAGGCTAATTGGAGGATATGATGACTTTATCAAGCACATCAAACAGCAGGAAGATAAAACAAGCAATCAATAGAATTTTAAAAGAACTAGATTTGCATCTTTGCTGTGAGATTATTAAAACTAACAAACACCCGAGAACTTTTATTGTGTTAAACTGGGTTGTTGATGATGAGTACTTTTATATTGCTCATGTCATGTACAAAAGGAGAAAGACCAACTGGTTGACTCTTTTAGAATTAATTCCTGTTCTTGGTGAAGCTTGGGAACATTATGACCATTTTGGAAACGGCCAATCAAGACCATCTGATGAGATGACAAAAATACAAGCACTGCTATATCACTGGAGGACTGGTTTGGACTTCTTATCTAGAGAAGGCATTGATGTAGATCAAAAAGAGTGCTACAAGTTCATGCTAGAACAAACAACAAAATGGGAGTCTTGATGAAATTTGACGTTGAGTTTGAAGAGAACTACAAGGAACTAATAAATTATATATTAAAAGATGACGAGGTTTGGATTCCTTATTCGCACTTTAGCTTGTTTGAGTATTTTTTGTTAGATAAAGAAAGAATACACTTGAATTTTAATATTAAAAATTTATATTTCATCTGGTATTATTTAAAAAATAATATAGAACTTCTAGAAGAGTCTTATAATGGCATTATAAATAAAAAAACAAAAACAATCAATGACTTATCTACAAAATCAGATAAACCAATTGTTAGAGCTAGTGCGACCCTAGTAACTATAAACAACAGTATAGATAAAAATAGTTTTAAACTACTATCCGAGTTTAATTACGAAAAAATAAAACTATATTATAATGAAACTATTCCAAGTGATGTGACAATTTTTCAAGACTTAAATCATTTGAATAACAATGAAGTAGCTAATCTTATAAAGCTAGACAATAAAAAAATTATAACAACCGCAAACAACGAACACCTGCAATACTTTGATGGATACAACGCTGTTAATATTGTAGATGATTATGTGTTGTGGAATTAACAAAGGAGAACAAATGAAAGTTGAAAAGCCATGGGGACATGAAATTCGTTGGGCTATTAATGACAAATACTTAGGTAAAATTCTTTACATAAATGCTGGTCACCAATTATCCCTTCAATACCACGAAGTAAAAGATGAGTCTATATATGTTCTAGAAGGCACCTTGATTGTCAAAGGAGCAGACAAACACATACAGATTTTGGAAAAAGGCGATTCGCTAAGAATACAACCTAAGACAATTCATCGATTCTGTGCCCCTAACTCATCTCATGTGAAGCTAATAGAAGTTTCAACACCTGAAATAGATGATGTTGTAAGACTTCAAGATGATTATAATAGAGAAACAAAGTAATAACCGATACTCCTCTCTATTTATTAATGAGAGGTGGAGGAACAAGTTACATGTGGTTGTTATTTTTATTAAGCTGTAAGCTATTCTATTATGGAGATGACGAGGTTTCTCAATTTGAAGTAAGCAAGGTAGTTAATAGCTGGAACATAGGAATTAATCGAGCACACTCCACATCCGTCAAGATTGTTGTCATGACGGATGATGAAGCTATAGGACACGGCTCAGGGAACTTATTTCACTATTATAATGAATTTTTTGTCATAACAGCAGCACATGTTGTCGATGCTAATTTAGAATATGTTCTACAAGAACAAAACGGAAACACTGTTTCCTGTAGAGTTATCTACAGAGATCTTTATAGAGATGTTGCAATACTAAAACCTTATGGTGATTTTGATAATACGCCATCATCACCCTATCTTGTAAATAGACAAAGCAGCCTAACAGCACAAGAGCTCTACTACTCCGGGTTCCCGGGTGACCTTGGTCATGTTGTCATACACGGATGGGTTGCAGATTCAAATCAGAGCAAAATTATTATGCAATCATTTGCATGGCCAGGTTCATCCGGTTCCGTTGTGTTTGATAGTGCTGGAAGAGTTGTGGGAATTGTCACAGCGATACCATTGGTTCCAAATTTTTATGAGGGCAGTATGATGCCGATGTCACAAATGGTGATGGTTAGTAGATTAGATGTTTTACCTAGAAAAACAATTAGAGAGGCTCTAATGCATGAAAAAGAACGCATTAAAGATTGGAACTCTGATTAGAGATCATGATAGGATTGGTGTGATAACCAAGGTAATTGAGGTTGGACAACTCGATGCCAAGGTACCTATAATTTCATGGAGAGCAAACTACGAGATTACCTACACGGATGGTACTACCCTATTGGTCTCTTGCAAGGCACTAGATGCAATGATCCACAACGGTGTGGTGGAGATCTGCCACCCTACTGCCCCACTACTACCCCCTGACCTCTTTCAAATTAATAGTGAAGAAGATTGTGATGGATCTTAAAAAACCAACGATCAATCAAAACCTTACAAAAGAACAAGCTGTTCTTTATTATTTGTTCATTGATGAACAATTAATGTGTGCTTGGTGGGATTATCTAGATGTGTGGGAAGAAGTGAAAGACTCAAGCTTAGCAGAAAGCTCTGAGTACAGGCAGAGAGTTATGCAAACCATGTCTGCTGTTGAATATTGGGAAGAGATATTAGATCAATTAAAAAAAATTGTTAGCTATAGTGATATAGAAGATTATATAGACGACCATCCTAATGTTACTAAATCATATCTTTTTTCCCGATAATACTTGACAAAGTGTTAATTTTGTGTTATATTATATTTGGAGGAAAAAACAAAATGACAGAAGAAATAGATAGCATACTAGAGTATTTAAAAAGAGCTGGACTAAACACAGTACAACCAAAGTCCCCAGCTTGGAAGTTTACAAAGTGGAAAACAAATAAAATTAGCAAAAATCCCTTGACATGTCAAAAACTTGACAATTCTATAGGGTTCGAGAAAAAAATACTTGACATTTCTATAGGGTACGAAAACGGACAAAAAATGTCCATTGGCCAATTAGTCCAACACAGAACAGTTCCACAACTTGGTCTTGGACTTGTTGTCGCTGAGAGCAAAAATCACAAGGGCTTTTGGATTGTCCAATGGTGTGACACACGATACCATGACGTTGGTCAATTAGGAATCGACAGGGAATATTTGGTAATTGTTTGAAAACGGTCATTTTTTGTCCTTGTCTGATTACTCGAACATGTTATAATATAAAGGAACAACAAACGAGGTGAATAATGAAAATGTGTAACTATCAAGTCGGTGACTTATTAACTTTTACAAATCATAAGAGAGACAAGCACGTTTATATTGTTATAGGCGAGTTATCAGGTGTGACTATAAGAGTAAAGAACATAGTAACAGGAAGGGTTTCCCGTATGCCACCACGTTGGTTTGTAAAAATATAAAAACGGACATTTTTTGTCCTTGATTTATTTTTCCCATGTGTTATATTATATAAAAGGAGAGCGATATGCTTGAACGAAAAGATGTTAAAGTCGGAGACTTGTTGGTCGGTAATCTCAAAAATAGTTTGAGAATTCATCCGATACTCGGCACACTTTATTTGGTCGTAGACATTGGTGGCTACGGTAAATACGGTGTCTACTTGAGACAAGTGGGAAGTAATAGGAAAGTTCATTGTGAAACTCGTTGGTTTAAGAAAACGGACAATTTCTGTCCTTGACATTATAACGCATTTATATTATATTGTCAAGTATAATTATCATTTATTTTTGGAGGTGCTATGAAAATTGGTTATTTAGTACAAATAAACAACCCATTTCATCCTAGTCAAAGTGGTGCTATTGGTCTTATAATAGACACAGGTGTCCACCACAATGGCGATTGGAAGTATGAGGTTCTATTCCCTAGTGGACACAAAAGCTGGTGGACACGAAGTCGTTTGGAGGTACTATGCAAGTAGGTGATCTAGTAAGAACAAAAGATTTTTATCTACCAAAGCGACGTCCTTTAGGTCTTATTGTCGGATCAAAGATTTGGGATCAAAAAGGTCATGGCTATGGCAAACTAACATTTTTAGTGCAGTTTATTAATGATGATAAACCGACATGGTGGACAGAAGAATATTTGGAGGTGTTATGCAAGTAGGACACTTATATATAATAACACACAATAGGCACACCGATTGGCAAATGGGCAATATCGTGATCTGTCTAAAAACAAATGGATCGTGGATCTTTACAGGTTACAACGTAAAGACTATGAGAACACACCATTATCATAACGAACATGTGGAGGAAGTATGCAAGTAGGAGATTTAGTATGGGCAAAGTGGGAGATAGCGACTATGGGAATAATAGTCAAGGTTGACTTTGAGGACAATGTAGGCTATCCCTACTACCGTATTCGGTGGTTTTTCGATAATGGTGGAACACACGAAACAGTTGAATTTGAAGATGATTTACTCACAAAGGAGGAAAAATGCTCAGAACAGGAGATTTAGTCCATTTACATGGATACTTAGAAAGAAAGGACATAGGTATGGTAATGCGTTACAATCTGCGTTATAACTCATACACTATCTACTGGATTAAAACAGGTGAGATATGTGCAAAGTGTACTTATGACGTTGTGAAATTATGAGAAACAAAAAGAATTTAAAAGTAGGTAAACTGGTGAGAGCAATTAACAGATACAACAGCGAGGTCATGCCCGAAATCTACATCATCACCTACTACATGAGTGGGGGTGTGTGGCAAATCTCTCCCATAACAAACATGTCTATAACAAGGCATTTTCATACAAAACAATTAGTGGAGGTAACATGCGAATAGGTTCGTTAGTAAGGTGGCAATCTATAAGAGAACGTCTAAATGGTGGCGAGTACAAATTAGGCATAATAACACACAGAGCAGGTGGTAGGGTGCATATCCTGTGGCTCAAAGACCAATCAACAGGGTGGTATAGCGATTATTATTTGGAGGAAGTATGCGAGTAGGTTCGTTAGTAAAGACAACATATCCCAATACCAAAGTCGGTATTATCATAGAGATAGAACCAAACTTGGTAAAGTGTTGCTTTGGGTGGGTATACAGAGGTCATTTGGAGGTATTATGCAAGTAGGCGATTTGGTAAGGATACGACAGTCATTTAGTCAAAGTAAAGTTGGAAAACTGGCTATCATTGTGGACAAATGGAACCCTTACAACGTGGTAATCAGCATAGCAGACACTGGGGAACGAATTGAATTTGATATTAGAAAACTGGAGGTATTGTGCAAGTAGGCGATTTAGTAAGGATAAAAAAGGTTTGGAAAAGCATTTATAAGGGATACGAGGATACTGTAGGACTAGTGGTGTATGCTGATTGTGGCTATGGGGGAGAAAGACCTGTGGGCTTTCGTAGGATTAGAATTATACACGGAGACATGCAAGGTCAAGTCTATTCCGTATTTGCCGAAGAAGTATTGGAAGTGGTCAAAAATTGACCGTTTTGGGCTTGACAGGGTTACTCGGAACAGTTATATTATCTACATCAAACAAATGGAGACAACATGCAAGTAGGAACATTAGTAAGACACCAATCACCACGACACTGTGGGATTGGGGTAGTCGTTAAGGTACATGAAATGCTGGACTACAATGGACACACTAGGGTAGATGTACATTGGCCTGATCTAGGTACAAGAACAGAGACAGTTAACATTCTGAAGGAAGTAACATGTTCAAAGTAGGTGATTTAGTGATAGATTATTGTGATGATGTAGGTGTTATCACAAGACAGATAAATGTCGATTGTTGGATAGTACACTACATAGACGGTACTGGCGAGGGTAAAATGTGGATAACAGAATTGAGGTTATTATGTTCAAAGTAGGTGATTTAGTAAAATATAAGGAAACAGCCGTTGATAACGACAGCATTGGCTTGATTGTAAAACAAAATCCTGTTTTCAAAAAACTATGGTCTGTCAAGTGGCTTTGTGGGTTAGAATATCAAGAGAACGAAATCAATTTAGAAGTGGTCAAAAAATGACCGTTTTGCATTTGACAGAATTAAACTAAACAGTTATATTATAAACATCAAACAAACGGAGGTTCTTATGGACACAATAATAACATTACAAATCAGATACAGTGGTGACGATAACATAGTTTATCTATGTAAAACCCATGCAATAGCCGAGAGGATTATCAGAGAGTGGTTCGCAGAGTATTGCACCGACAACCCCTCCTTAGAGGAATTAGAGGACTACCTGTTCGAGATAGACAGAGGTTATTGGGAAATCACAGAACAGGTGGTGATATGCGAGTAGGTTCTTTGGTAAAGCATTATAAAGGCTTCTTCGGTATTGTAATAGACGAGCATGGTGATGGTTACGGTATAAACTTTCATGTGATACGGATAGATAATTGTATAAGCAATTGGTATGATGATCATGAATTGGAGGCAGTATGCAAGTAGGTGATTTAATTGATGAAGAACAGTTAGTCAGAGTCGGCTCTTTGGTCATGTGGAACAGAGAGGAATCACAGGACTACGGCTGTATGGGTGTGGTTGTTGCACACGAATTCCGACAGGACACTACTAACGAAAAAAATTATTCTTCCTTTGCTGTTCTTTGGTCTGATAATGACCAATGTGAATACGACTATGGCGACCTATGGAGAAGTCATATTAAAGTGGTCAAATTCTGACCGTTTTGGATTTGACAAATAAAATTAAACAGATTATATTATCAACATCATTCAAACACAGGAGGTAATGATGACTAGAACATGCAAACATTGTGAGGACGAATTCGATTGTCAGAGTGCAGAAAAGCAACGAGTGGGGGGGTACATCAATGAGTGTCCCGATTGTGTCGAGGAATTAGGCACAGAGACACACGTTAGGTACAGGGGTTGTGTCTCAGGTGAGAGTAAGCAAGCCTGTATTTCTATATTAGCCTTCGATTCAGAGAGTGACGCAGACACTTATCAGAAGAAGTGGGAGGCAAATCGTGGTTGGAACAACCAACGTAAGGGTGGACTTAACGATATCAAATTCAAGACCGTCACTGTCAATAATGCTGGTGATAGTAAACGCAAGACAGACCAATAGGGGGACACTACTATGGTGGGCACACTAATAAAAACAGACACAATTGATGGGCTTTTTATCGGTCTAATCAAAGAACACTTCTATTGTAAAGAGGATGGTTTTATAAGTATTGAGGTCACATGGAACGATTGTGACGAGACAACCGAAACATTTCGAGATGATGAGGGTGACTACGACAGTGCTATTTATCATTTCTATGAGAATAATCGTTGGTGGCGAATAGACACAAACTTCTACATGTTCAAACGTGTACTGGAGGACAATTATGAATATAGGTGACTTGTGTTGGGATTTGGTGACACAGACTATGTGGATAATTTCAGATATTTGGTGGTGTCCTCTCAATGAGGATTATAAATACGACCTTACTTGTGTGAAGTCTTGTGTGACCATTGTAACCAACGACATGGTTGCTGCCAATATGAGAGCCGACTTTCTAAAACGGACAAAAAATGTCCTCGACAAATATGATGAATGAGTTATATTACAATTATCAAACAAACGGAGGACGTTATGTCCAAACTAAAACACAGTGTAGGTGACTTGGTAACAATTTCCTACGAAACAGACAGGATCGGCATCATTACCGAAGTGAGGGAAAAGAACCCTTTTCCCTATAAAGTACAGTGGCTCAAAGAGGGAAGATTAACAGGTAAAAGTAATGACTTTGGACACTATTGTCATGGTGTCGTTATCGGATTGGAGGAGTTATGCAAATAAAAACAGGTGACTTGGTGTATAGAAAGCAACATAGGGCATTTAACACTCCACACAGCTATGAGATTTGGCTTGTATTGGGCAAAGGTGTTGAAAGAACAGGCTCATTCAAAGGCTATATCAGAATACAGAACGTACATAACGGTAACAGGATACAAACCCAACCTCATATGCTAATAAAAATAGAAACGGACAAAAAATGACCGTTTCGCATTTGACAAACAAACAAGAAACAATTATATTACTATTACATTCAACAATAAACGGAGGTCTTTATGACTATAAATGCAAGAAAACAATCAAACTATGGACGGTCAGCACCAACATGTAAGTTCTGTGGTACACAAGGACACACACTTGTAAAGTGTCCCGACATGATCGCTCTTTACGAACAGGTCAAAGATAAACCTATTCACGAACGTGACTTCAAGGGCAATTACGCAGTGCAGTATATCGAAAAACGCAAAGGCATTTCAAAGACAGGCACAAAGGTTGCTAAAAAGCCCAAAAAGTGTGGCTACTGTCGTGAAACAGGGCATAACCGTAGGGATTGTCCACAAATGGTAAAAGATAAAAAATTTATCATCAAAGCCAATCGTGTGTGGAGACACTTATGGTCTGAAATAGCTATTAAATATGGTCTGACACCTGCTTCACTTATTAAAGTTACCGATAGAGGTTATAACTACAAAGCAGGCTCATACGTTACCAAAGAGCATCTTTGTACTGTTGGTGCAGAATTGCCCGAAAATCTTAATGTGTTCGCTCTTGGTGAAGATAGTAAGAGACAAGAAGTGTTCATTCCTTTGCTTGGTTACAAGCCCGAATATGGCGATAACAAAATCAATGCTAGGATACTGATTAAAACAAAGTCAGATGCTTTGGCTAGTGCCTTGTTCTCTTATTCCTACTATTGGGGTAATGTCGAGGCTATCGAGGTCATTGCCCAATCATCCTACACATTTCCAGATGAATGGTTTGAACAAGCACCCACAGAGGACATTAACTATGCTCTAAAGAAGTGGTCAAAGGAACAAATGTCTGACTTCTTGGGACTCTGCAAAAAACTTGTTGAAAACTACGGAGGTGACTATGGAATATCATAATTTCAAAGAGGCTCTTGACGAGGCTATGGACTTTATTGCACGATTATACCCCTCCTCTACATGGGAGGGTGATGTTCATGACTTCTATGCTTTGCTTGTAAAGGCTAATTTTACCAATCAAATCTTTATGGACTACCTTAAACACGCAATAGATAACAAGGTCTATCTTCCCAACAACGTCACTTGTGTCGTTGACAAGGGTAAAATTTCTAAAGTTATCATTGGAGGTCGATAATGGCTTATGAACATAATTGGAACCCAAAGGACAAACTCACCTATGACCAGTTAGTAGAGGTACTAACACCTATCGTTATCGAATTGACCGACAATGCCTTTGCGTTTCGTAAATGGTCTGATGACGGTGGTACAGTGGTAGAGGTATGGATAGAAGAAGGTCTACAAGGAAAGATACAACCACGACTCCCACCCCAGTGTAGGGGTTGGCGAGTAGTGTGGGTGTCATGCCCGACAGGATATATAAAAGCATTTGAAATAAGGAAGTAACTATGAACATAAACGAAATACTCAGATATGAGCCACAAATTGACGATATAATAATGCACAAGGACGGGTCTTACCACGTTGTTATATCGGTGCTAAAGCAAGGCTCTATGGTGGTTAGTGCTATGCACCATGTCAATGGCATAGAACCTGTGGCAGTTTATTTAAATCTTCCTAAAACAAGGGCGAGTATGATACAGGGCAATCAATTCTTGGTGAGGAAGTCTGATGAAAGTGGGTAGTTTAGTGAGGAACGTGTCATTCCCAAAAAGCATGGGAATTGTTACCCATACTAGGGGGGATGATGTTCGTATTCATTGGATTATACAAAGAAGATTTACTATATGGTCTAGGTATTCCCACAACTTGGAGGTATTATGCGAGTAGGAACATTGGTAAATCACGAAAACTATTTCGGTGTCGGCATTGTTATCGACATAAGGGAATTTAGAGGAGAAAAAGAATATAAAGTCCATTGGCTCAGAGAGGGCAGAAATTTCGGTTGGGCTAATGTAGATCGTGACTTACATCTAAGTGTGGAGATAATATGCAAATAGTAAAATGGATTGACGATTATCGCAGTAGTTTTGCTGTGGTTGTTGAATGTAATGATAGGAGTTATCTCGTGATAGACGATTCCTATCATGTTCTTATCTACTCCTCCGATAGAGAGGGGGTAATAAGCGAGTATCCTGAAATTTGTAAAATTGAGGGAAAAACTTTGTCTGAAGTTATTAGTGACAATCGAACCTTTTTATCAAACCTTAGAATTTGGTCAAAAATTGACCGTTTTGAGGTTGCACAAAAATCTGAAACAGTTATATTATAAACATAATCAAACACCTAGTTACTGTGTTACTTTGTAAGGATTGACACAATGGCTAGGTTAGTAGAGACAGGACAAATAATTGTCACCGATAGTAAAAACTCTATCGCAGTGCAAACTCTCATTCCCCCCGATTACATCGAATGGATACGAGAGGTCAACAACAAAGTTATCTTCAAGATAAAAGATAACATTGACGTTGAGGAGTTAGTCCGAGATATCAACAATCTTCAATACAATCTATTACGAGGTAACTATGCGAAGTATACTTAAATTCAAACGTAAAAATGGTGACTATAAGTACACAAAGACTAATCTTGAATGGACAACCGACAACGGTGTACACTACATTCACTATCCGTTTTTAATCTATAAAGATAATCACTCAAAAACTTACAAACTAACACACATGTCATGTGGTGCATTGATCTGTAGCACTAGGTATTTACACAGTGCAAAGTATATAGCGAGCAGATTGTTCCCTTTACCACAGTGGTTGCTACCAACCAAAGAGCTTGTAAGTCACATGTCACAGGAACAACGTGTATTCTGTACAGATATTATTAGTAGGTATCGTGACGAGCCAGAGGCAGTAATTATTGACTTGGACAAAAATTGTCCGTTTACGATTTGACAATCATTTCATTTCTAGTTATATTATAAACATCACTTCAACACAGGAGATTATCCATGACTGATAAACCAACCAAAAAACCAAAGTTTGATTTGGACTTACACACTTATCGCTTGTTACAAGCAGAACCGTTCTTTGCAGCATTGTCAAGACGTATCAATAAATCACAGACTAGTGCCATACCTACGGCTGGTGTGTGCCTCAATGAGGGTAGTGGTACATTTGAAATGGTCTATAATCCCGAATTCTTCGAGAGACTATCTGATAAGCAAAAACTAGGTGTTCTCAAACACGAATTCTATCACATTATTTTTGAACATGTCACAGGTAGACTACCCCCCGAAGGTATGTCTAAGGTGTGGAATATCGCCACAGACTTGGCTATTAACTCATTCCTTATGGATGAATTACCCGAAGGTGGTTGTATTCCTACGAGAGGTATCTTTGAGTCCTATCCAAAAGAGCAAAGTGCAGAATGGTATTACTCCAAACTCCAACAAGACCAACAAAATCAAGAGGGTGCATACGACCCCAAACATGGTAAGCAAGGTGAGGGCGACGGTGATGGTCAAGGTCAAGGAGGAGGCGAACCCGACAGCATGGACGACCACAGTGGGTGGGGTGAGGCAGACGAGGACACCAAACAAATGGCAAAAGAACGTATGCGACAAGCAGTAGAGGACGCTGTTAAAGAAGTCCAAAGTCGTGGACAGGGTTGGGGTACGGTAGGTGCTAGTATGCAAGAACGTATCATTGACATGATAACCCCAAAGGTCGATTGGAAGAAGGTTTTACGTTACTTCATCAAGACTTCCCAACGTAGCAACAAAAGGTCTACAGTGCGACGAATCAACCCACGATTCCCCTACATTCATGCTGGTAAGAAGGTCAACAGAACAGCAAAAATTGCTATCTCTATCGACCAAAGTGGCTCAGTGTCGGATGCTATGCTACAGGCTTTCTTCTCCGAATTGAATGGGCTTTCCAAACTTGCAGAGTTTACTGTCGTACCTTTCGACACTAGTGTAGACGAGTCTAAAATCTATGTGTGGAAGAAAGGTCAGAGAAAGGCTACCGAGAGGGTACTGTGTGGTGGTACTTGCTTTAATGCACCGACAGAATGGGTCAACAATAACGGTGGCTTTGACGGTCATATCGTGTTGACCGACATGGAAGCCCCAAAGCCTGTAGCAAGTAGATGTCAGAGAATATGGTTTACTTCTGACTACCACGCAAAAAATCCATACTTCTCTACCAATGAGAAAGTTATCGGTATCCCGATAGAGGGATAATAAAAAAGGTTGAGACTACACAGTAGTCGGGTATGGGTGGGCAATAAGTTTTTTTTAACGGAGGTCAGTATGACAACACAAAAATGGAAATATAGAGAACATGAGGGTAGGCAAGGCAAGTTTCGAGTAGGTGACTTGGTAGCAATTTCTCCCTACGCTCTCACAACCGAACAGAACGATAGGTTACTTGAATGTAACCATAAAGATATGGTCGGTCTTATCGTGGAGATAAACTATTCTCGTAGCAACAAATACCCCATAAAGGTAGATTGGATCAATGTCAAAGCAGAGAATGATAATATCAGACCCCCAACGGCTTTCTTCTTCAGAGAGTTAAAACGAAAACGGACATAAATTGTCCGAATCTAATTTGACAAACAATTCAAAATCAATTATATTACTTATATCAAACAAACGGAGGTTGCTATGAGCGACAACAAAATCACAATCACACTGTCTGACAATGCTATCATTGAGATTGCAAAGTTAATATCCACAACAAGTCCGACAGGAACACCAATCAATCCCCTTGCTATGCTAGGTGCGTTAGGTGGTCTACCCCTACCCATGCCAAAGCCTACAAGTGAAGAAACAGAGGATAAGCCAACAATTGGCTTTAAGACGACATAAAACTAAATCGGACATTTTTTGTCCTTGACTTTTTCTTCCAACCTAATTATATTATAAACACTAAACATTCAAACAATCTTTTCATTCAATCATTCGGAGGTCTTTCATGACTATTGATTTCAAAACTCTCATTAACAATATCCTTCCTCACGTACTTGATAGCAAGTTTCCCGTTTTACTTCGTGGTAGACATGGTATCGGTAAATCCACCGTTGTCTATCAGATAGCAAAAGAACGTGGCTTACCTGTTGTAGAACGTCGTGCCTCACAGATGACCGAAGGTGACTTGCTTGGTCTACCAAAAGTAAACAACAACGTCACTCAGTGGCTTGCACCTGAATGGTTAGACAATGCATGTAAAAATCCTGTTGTCCTATTCCTTGACGAGGTAGACAGAGCGACACTAGAAGTCCGACAAGGTATCTTTGAATTGTGTGACTCTCGCAAAATTGCTGGTCATAGCCTACACCCCGACACACTTATCTTCGCTTGTGTCAACGGTGGGCAACATGGTGCAGAGTATCAAGTCAACGAATTCGACCCTGCCGAGTTAGACCGTTACACTGTCTTTGATGTAGAGCCTACTGTTGAGGATTGGTTGGCTTGGGCAGAGGGTAAAGTCGCAGATCAGATTTGGGACTTCATCAACCACAATCACAATCACTTGGAACACAAGGATACATTCGAGCCTAACAAGATTTATCCTAGTCGTAGGTCTTGGGAACGTCTGTCACAGACTCTCCAACAAGTTGGAAAGATCGAACATGGCACAACCTTGTATCACTTGTCACACTCTTTTATCGGCTTTGAGGGTGCTATGGCTTTCAATGACTATGTTAAAAACTATTGCAAGGTCGTCACTCCCGAAGATATCCTTGACAAGGGTAATGTTAAGTTGACTAAGAAGTTTAAGATTAACGACCATAACAGTCTTATCGAGAAATTCAAGGCTAAGAAGTCGTTTGACACGAAGTTAAAAGACAAGCAATTGCAAAACCTCGCAGAGTACTTCACAACACTCCCCTCCGAGATTGCTATGACACTGTGGCAAGCTATGGGCAGTGGCGAGGAGGCTACTCACAACGTGGCCAAACTTCATGGTCTACAGACCAAACAAGGTTCTGTTCAAGACTTCATAGTGAAAATCTTGACAGCAGGGCAATAATCTCTTTGCTCTTTTTCATCGGTGTCCTCTCTCACAGTGTAGTGTTGAGGATACCTCTATTCAGAGGACACAACAATGTCTAAAAAAACCCCTAAGAAACGAAACATCATTCATCAAGTGCATATCGAACAGAACCGAAAGGCTGGCTCTCACAGAGATAAATCGAAATACACAAGAAAAGACAAACATAAAAAACAACCACAGGAGGAATAATGTTTGAAACAATCAACGATATAATTATCTTGTCAAGGGAAAATGGTTACTCATTCTTTGACAAAGCCCGACAGAAGGCACATCAAACAAGGGTACTACCCACACTCTACGGTGGCAAGTACTTTGTCACAGAGTACCTACATGAAGATAGAAAATACTATTCAATTTACAAGGCTCTCAAAGACGGTGCTTGTGATATAGTGAGAGGTGAAGTGTTCGTGTCTGAGAGGTCAGCACAGAGATACTTGAAAATAGTTATACTACCAAACGAACCCGATATAGACGATACAGAGGAGGTATCTTATGAGTTACGATAAATTAGCAACCCATTTCAAGGCACGTACACCGTACAAGTACAACAAAGAAGTAATTTTTGATGGTACAAAGATTATCGCCACAGAGGTCAAATGGTCGCACAAAGACGGTCGTTGGCAACGAATATCACAACCCGAACAAATTGTCCTTGCAGAACATATCGAATACAACGGTAAAAAATACGCAGTAGTCTACAATCGTGGAAACAAGTGCTTTGCAACAGAGGTCATGCAGTGGGGATTTAACTCACAGTGGAGAAGTAATAAGCTCAAAAACCTTGCCTATGGCGAGTTAGGTAAACCTGTCGAGGATCAACAACGTGCCTATAGATGCCAAATGATTGACGCATTGATATATGGTGGGGTAATCACGCACATCCTTATTCCAACCACGTTAGAGGGCGATAGTGCCTTTTTCAAGTTAATCTAGTGTAAGGACACCACGATAATGATTTAGGCTCTTAAAACGTGAAATACGAGCCTTTATCGTTTCGGTCAAAAATTGTCCGTTTGGCATTTGCATTATTTTGTGGATCAGTTATATTATAAACATCATTGAAACACAGGAGGTCAACAATGACACAACAATTTTCACCACAACAACAAGCCCTCATAGATGAGAGATTAAGAATAGCGAAGTTACCGAGAAGTAACAAGTCCATTCACGACGTAGAGATTGGCGACCTTATCACTTGTGGATATCGTTTCTATGTTGTCACAGACCTACAATCTTACAACGGATATGAGAACGCACTTGTGGAAATGTTCTGTTTAGAACAATGCCCAAACACAGGTGTGTGGGGATACCTACAATACACCACCACGAAACATCAATTTTGGGTTATGGACAGGAGATAATTATGAGGACACTGATACAGGGAAAACTTTACAAGTTAGGAATGGACTTGAACATCAATAATACAAACTTTTACAAAGGTGCTTTGGTGGTCTATATAGAAGAAGATCGTCGCTATGCGAATAGTCATTGGGTTCTTCTCCCGAATGGACAGAAAGGATCGGCATGGTCAGGACATTTGGAGGCAATATGCAAGTAGGTGATTTGTTCAGATACATAGACAGATACGATAACTATCTTATTGGTTACGGCTCTATCGGGCTTATTATAAAACCAAAGAACAGAAGTGGTCAATACTATGTCCTTATCAACGGTAGGAATTACTTACTACCATTTCATCATTTAGAGGAGATAAAATGCAAGTAGGAAGTTTAGTAACGTGGGAAGTGGACTTGAATAGAGGTAGGTTAGACTATGGTGTCGTTGTCGGTATTGCTCGGAGGGTATGCAATCAAGATGACTTACTGTGGGTAAAGTTTCTCAATGGTCGTCATGCCAACAAGAAAAGAGTTTTATGCAACATTGATCATCTTATCCTTGTAGAGGACATAAAACAAAAACGGACATAATTTGTCCTTGCAATATTTCATCAATCGGTTATATTATAAACATCATTCAAACGGAGGTCATCATGACAACATTCTTATTCACACTACACACACCATCAACAAAGATATGTCGCTATGCTGGAGAGAAAAGAGACATAGAGTTTACAGGCACAAGGAATGAGTTATTCCAACATATTCGCTACAAGGCGAGAACATACGAGAGACTTGTCGGAATAAAAGTCAAGCAAGGAAACGAATGGGTGAACGAGGACAGATTATAATGATAGAGGAAACAGTAACAATAATGTTTGCAATATGCCTTGTCCTAGTGGTAACAAAGCAAGCGGTATGCAAATGTCGTGACGACAGAGAGGACAATAAGTGAATTCGGTCAAAAATTGTCCGATAAGAATTTGACAAGTGATTGAGAACAGGTTATAATATTTATATACAACAACACAGGAGACAACAATGGAATTTTCATCTAACTTATATCATATGGCTATTAACCCAAATCATGTTGATTTTCAACAAATGGCTTATAACTCAGACCACCCTATCTATGTGTGGAAGGACAACACTGTCTATAAGAGAATGGGTGTATGGCAACGTGACTTTAAAAATTGGTTAGACAATCAAGGCATAAAGGTTGATCCTGAAGATAGAGTAGTTTACACACCTATTGTCCATGTCAAGGACGACATACTTACAGGCTATCACACTCAATATCCCAACGTGGCTAACAGGTTTTTAGATATGAAGAATTCAACACTTGAAACTTATTATCCAAACTTGTACTTTGTTCAGATAGGGAATCACCCATATCCTAAAGAGGCTCGTTGGTCACAAGCATGGTCGGAGGATATGTTCCACAGGGAATGTCACCGAATAGTTTACCCCGACCACAACCCGAAAAATTTCTTCATTCTACCAAAGGATATACTACCCTGATACCACCCTAGAGCCTACCCCCCTACCCTACTACCCTATGGGCTATCTTAAAACCTTGTACACAGTACAATACAAGCCTGTAAACAGTATGTATCTAAGTAACCATTACGTTTGTCAGATAATCTCATAGACGTACCTAACACATCACTCACATAACTAGCACCACAACAAAGGAATCGCCCATGTCTAACGAAAATAATCAACAAAATCTTTTCCCTTTCGCCATAACCGACCTTTACACAGCATGTGGGATCATAGAGGAATTCGTGGAAATCCCCGACGGTGTGGACTCATACACAGCAAAAGTACAGGCTTGGCAGTACTTGATCAACAGTGGGCATGCATGGACGTTGCAAGGTTGGTACGGACGTAACGCACATGCACTCATACAAAATGGTGTATGCCAACCACCACAGAGGAAATAAATTGCTAGTTTCACCTAGAGCAGTTCGACTCTAGGCTATCTAAAACCCCGACTTCGGAAGGTTCCCATAAGTCTAAAAGACTTATAAAATAAAGGGATTTTGTGAGGTTCGGGGTTTTTTCATTTTGAGGAAAAATACTTGACTTTTCTATAGGGTTTGAAAATACTTGACATTTCTATAGGGTTCATTTCCCTATGGGAAATTCGGACATTTTCTGTCCGTTTAGAGGTCGACAGAAGTTTTGAATGGGTTATATTACTAACATCACCAACAAATTGGAGGTTCAAATGGACTTACTTCTCATAATTGCTTTAGGCTTTTCAACATCATGGCTTGCTATTGTTCTGTATAGCATATTGATATTTCCGTTTGTCAGGGAAGAAACAGAATATCGGTCAAAATCTGTCCGAAAACGATTTGACAAGTAAACGAAAATAGATTATATTATAAACATCACTTCAACGGAGGACAATATGTTCGATTCAATTTTTGCTTTTTTTGAGAATACAGACTATCCAACTTTTCACCTTATCATGTCGTTTTGTTCTGTATCTTTTGGCCTTGCCATAGTGGGAATTCTCTACTATGAAATGATTCGTCTGCTCATAAACGGTGAATAACCAACGGTCAATTTCTGTCCGTTTTGAGTTTGACAAGTAAACGAAAACGGATTATATTATAAACATCACTTCAACAGGAGGTCTTTATGGACAACATCACATTTGAGCAACAACTTCAATCCCTTTGCAACGACGTTGTACGTTATCAGAAACTTATTGCCCAGTATGAGCAACTTATCTATAACATCAATTATGTTGACACGAGAACACTATCATATGAAGAAATGATGAGCCGTGTGGCCTATGCACAACGTCACCTTACATACACACAACGTGAGATCAAAAGACTTAAACAGAAGTACTATTCTCAATTCCCTCTCACACATGCACAACTTGAGTGCGTTGGTTTTCCAACAGGTGTGACAAACCTCGACGGTAGCGACCGATTCTAAAGTCGGTCAA
>Ga0208159_1000011_pt1 | contig 63106 bp, 86 predicted proteins | sample 9_EtaG_FD_184082 | JGI IMG/M metagenome (GOLD analysis project Ga0208159, IMG submission 184082) | Marine viral communities from the Subarctic Pacific Ocean - 9_ETSP_OMZ_AT15188 metaG (SPAdes) (version 2) | ecosystem: Environmental > Aquatic > Marine > Oceanic | place: Pacific Ocean | collected... | reverse complement strand
GTGAGGGTGTATTAGGTCATAACCGACCAGAATATGGAAAAAACACTAAATCATCTTGGTATCACAAGGCTCCACATGACTTCAAAATCCCCTTCGTGATAGTTGCCGGATTGACCCCTTTTGCAACTGCAAAAGCTTCGAGTTCCTGCAAAATAACATCATCGGTGGAACCTTGTTCTTTATATACATCGATGATATGGTTTACTTGTTTCTCAGTTAATATACCGAAGACAAACTCTTTTAAGTCTTCAGGATTGTTAAACAAGAGAGCAGAATTGCCATCAGACAATCTACCATCTAGGCAATCCTGAATTACATGATGTGCTTCGTGTCGTAAAGTATCATAATCATTTTCTGTCCAGCTTACTTCCTTTGAACTAAATCTGTGTGCGTTATCTTGACACACAATAAGGGTAGATTTCTGGTTAATGTATGCTCCATCGACAACATCGTTACCACATAAGTCAGGATGATTCACTATCGTATCAATACCAACCTGCTGTAATGCAACCCAGAGTTCCTTATGTTCTTCATGTATACCTGCCTTAGCTTCAGGAACAGAACCGAAAAGAGATGACAGAGTGATGAGAGAACCGAGAATGATTTGTGATGGTTTGTTCATAATCATTGATCAGATAGTGTTATTATACCGTATCAACGGATGTAAAGAAAACTACCATAAGGATCGACGACCTCAGGGTTATCAACTAGAGACTCAATGTAGAACCGGATACCCTTAGCTGGTGCGTTTAGACCTGCTGGTTTGTAGACAGCTCCGGTCTCTTTATCGATGAACATAAAGACCCGACCACCATTCCGAGGGTTGTATTCTTCATGTTTTGAGGTGACATCACACATCATAACTTTCAGATACTTACGACCCTTACGGATGAAAGTTTTGTATGCGTAAGGGTGACCAGATTCGGTCATGTCCAACCAGAAACGCTCATTGAGTTGCTCAAGGAGAGCTTCAGTCAAGAATTCGGTTTTGGTTTGTGTGGTTGTCATGAGTTGAATTGGTGATTACACTAGTGGAGCAGTTTAGAGGTGAGTAACTTTCTCACCCATGTTTTTGAACCAAGTTAGTAAAGAACTCAGAAGTGAAAGACTGAGAACCAACCTGACGGGCAACGAGCTTACCACCTTCGAAAGCTACGAGAGTTGGAGTTGCTACAACTCCAGAATCTTTAGCGAACTCAGTCCACTCACCACAACACTTAGAATCAGTGATGGTGATGACATCTTCCCAACCTTCAACCTTGTTCAGTTGATCTTTCACATACTGACAAGGGCGACAACCTTCTTGAACGAATAGATGAATTTGTTTTGCCATAGTTTCAACCTCTGGTGAGTTGGTAATAGTTTTCAGGGTAATCGTACTTGAGACCCTTCAGGATCTTTGTGGCTACTTCTTTAACCATGGGGAGGTAAACTGTGTTTTCCCAGTTACCTCCAACTTTGATTTGAATTTGATATTTCATGATTGAGTGGTGATTATACTAGTAGAGCAGTTTAGAGGTGAGTAAGTTTGAGAGGGGAGGTCTCGCGGTTGGAGACACAATTACATAGACCCTCTGTCAAACAATCATCATCATCAGTCAGAGACCAAGTAGGATCACCTGTGATGATCCTAGCGTTTTCTTCGAACTCTTCAGGAGACATAATCAGAGACTTTGAATAATGAATTGACGTGCCTGATAGGCTTGATGTTCAGAGTTGAATGTTGCGATCTTGGTCATATCGTCTTTCCAGTAGATTGCCCACTTATGTGAACCAAATACACCCTTTACTTTGATGGGGTTGTCGATACCGAGAGGATAGGGTTTCATGGTTTGGTGTGTGGTTACATAAGTGGAGCAGTTTAGAGGTGAGTAACAATCTCACCCCACAGAAATCAGTTCAGAGAAACGATCCAGAGTGGCGAACTTCACAACTCCAGTATCATCAGTGAGTTCAATCATGGGCCACATAGGAGAATCAGCCAACAACTTACCTCCAGTGATAACATAAACCATACCGAATTCATCTTCTACTTTAAGACCGGTTGCTTCTTGAACCCAATCGAGGAATGCCATGTGGTGGAGTGGTGACTACAATAATGGAGCAGTTTCGAGGTGAGTAACTTTTAGTACGAACGAACTGAGACGGTTTCCATCATCATCAGAGCCAAATCCATCTTCAGATCTTCATCAATGATGCGGATATTCTCTTCAACGTATTCGGATGAAAGATCCATCAATAGTTCAGTGAATCGTTCATCACTGTATATTTTCTCTACAAAATCCACCATGTGTCCATCACGGAGAAGTTGGAGACATTTAGTAACGTGGGAATCCATAGTTTTGAGGTGGTTACACTAGTGGAGCACTTTCGAGGTGAGTAACTTTAATCAGTTACCATTGAGGAACTCATGAATTGCCTCATTGTATTCTTCTTCAGTTTCAAACACACGACCGTAAATTTCACGGGGATAAGTGTGAACAACTTTAGAAGGAGTTTGAGTCTCTTTTAGAGAATAACCTTTTTCGAGGAGGGTTTGAGTGTAGGGATTAGACGTATTCATATCAGTGGAGCACTTTCGAGGTGAGTAACTTTGAACTCACACACCAGTTAGTATCATAAACCATTTTTCCCATAACGGGAGGGGGGAGGATGACCTAACACCCCTGAACGACCCCGATATGGAAAAATCATTTGTTTATACCCTGAGATCCTTTGGTATGACAGGGGTTTGCAGGGCATAAAAAAGGGGGGTCGAAACCCCCATCAGTATCACTCAGGATCAGGAATAGGAATAACCTCGGGTTCTTGATCATCAAAATCATGAAGATCATATGCTGTCCATGAACCATTTTCAAAGACGTAAGCGTATTCTTCACCGTTGTTGAGATACTCAAAGAGATCCTTATCGAGACGGGGAGGAACATCCTCACCACGTTCTGAGTAATACAGAGGACCGGGAGTTTCCTTTACAATGTCATACTTGATAGAACCATCTTCGTTCCTGAGAAGTTCAGAACGAGTAGTACCATCAGGTTGAACAAAGTGTTGGTAGAGTGCTTTCTGACCCCAAGTATCTCGGGAGTAACATACACTCATGTCACCACCATCGATGAGTTCGGATGCCGATTCTTTGGTGTTGTAGTGCTTCACCAACTGACGACCCAACCACTGAGGATAACCATCATAGTGGTGATATGCTGAAAGGATAGAACCATCAGTGAGTTTGATTCCGATTCGTGATCTGGTTCCCATTGGTTTGTGGTTAGTGTGTGATTACATAGATGAAGCAGTTTAGAGGTGAGTAACATTGTACCCACCTCCAGTTAGTATCAGAACTTAGAGAACTTCAGAACATCAGCCTGCTCAGGGGAGTGAACACCGAACTTACGACGCTTCTCCTTTGACTTTTCGGCCATCAGGTAGGTACCGAGTCCAGCAGCTGGGACAGAGGAGATGAAACCAAGGTCCAAAGCCATGAACGGGAGAGATACAGTTCCAAGAGCTAAACCAGCCCAGAAGGGAGTCCACTTCTTAGTACGAGATGCAATAACTGCGGGCCAGATAGGACCAGTTAAATATGCTCCGAGGAAATAACCCCACCCACGAACACGGGCGGTTTCAATATCAGCCAGTTCTTCTTGTTTTGCCTGATACTTTTCATAGGTTGATACTCCGGTATCAACGGTTTCGGTCACGGGAGTTGTGGTCATTGGTTTAGAGGGGTGAGTGATTTACATAGATGGATCAGTTTAGAGGTGAGTAACAATCACCTCATGTGGATTTCGTCGATCCAGATGAACTCAACTTCACCATCATAGGGATCAACACCATCAACAATCCACTCATCCATGAGTGCTTTGCTGGTGGGAATATCTTCTTCTTTGACGAATTCCATGAAACGATCGTGAAGATGGTCACCCATAGAATCAATGGCTTCCTGATAGGCTTCTGGTGCTGGAGTTGTGTTGTCCATGTGTTTGGTGTCCTTCAGTAATAGAGCAGTTTAGAGGTGAGTAATAATCAGTTGAACTTTCCACTAGTGAAATTATTGTAGCTGAAGACGGGACGATCAACCAACTTGTAGGAACGACCTTTCTCAGAATGGAAGACGAAACCCTCACCAACAATTTCTTTTCCGTCAGGAAGGAAACAACGAGGGGAGTCAGTGACTATCATTGTCTCCATCAGATCTTCTTTGATCTCTACAACCATCTGATACAGATTAGTCAGATAGATGTCACCGAAAATCCAATGTAGGTCACGATCATCAATCTCTTGACCAGACTTGATCAATGCGTTGACCTGTTGTTGGGCCACAAATGACTCCTTATCAGACATAAACTGAACTTTAGATCTCTTGATAGGAGGAGGATTGAGACCAAGGTGAACAAAATCGACAGAAGGTTGAACCCACTTGATGTGAGGAGTATCAGTCAGAATCTCCAAGAGAGGTTCAGCAACTGCCTCAGACAACTTACCATCAACGTTGTAATATGTGTGAGGTGCGATAACAAGTTTCTGTCGAATAACCTCAGGGAAGATGTAGGTCAGAGTGTTAGTCTTGAATACCTGAGTACGACCGAACCCCATGAAATCACCCTGATACACACCAGGAAACTCATCACGAGGAATATATTTCAACATCAGGAACAACATATCGGCTACATCTTCTTGATGACCGAAGTGAGTATTAACATCTTCACTATTGTAACAGAGACGAACTTTCTTTTTGTTGAAAGCTGCCTTAGTACATACAAAGAACTTACCCTGATAGTGACCCCAAACTACAGCCGGAGCTCCATCAATCTTGAGAGATACATGACCTTTACCATACAAGTCACGAAGTGCACGAAGGTCACCGGTGAGGATAGTGTCTTCGGGGTGTTGGAGATGAGTGTTTGGCATTTGTTTAGTGGTTATGTAGATGGAGCAGTTTGGAGGTGAGTAACTTTAACCCTCCAGTGTAGTATTAGTTAGTGTCGTGTCAGTCTGTGTTGGAAAAGTATCAATCACCCCCAGAATAATTGTTGTGAGAGTGAGAGCGAGAAGAAACTGTTTCATTTAGAACTCCTGTTGATGGGATTGATAGTTCATAAGATAGGTGAGACACTGATCTGCTTTAACCTGTTCTTTATTAGCCTGTTTGAAGTTATACAAACGTTTCTGAGTTTCAACTGTCTTGAGAAGATTCAAACGAAAATCGGTGAACTCTTGATCACCGAGAACTAGACGAGGATTCTTGGTTCCCATTGGTTTGAATCAGTGGTTACAACAGTGAAGCAATTTAGAGGTGAGTAACTTTTACTCAGGACAATCCACCCAGAAAGTATAGATTTCATTGTCTTCTGCCAAATATTCTACCTGACAATCATTGGGAGATACTTGAACATAACCAACGATGGGTGATTCAGAAGCTTCTGCTTTTGTTGAAACTAGAGCTACAATACCACCAACAACAGTGACACATACAATGGTGTTGAGAAAATTAGAGATGAAAGAACGAGTCATGATTTGTTCAGTTGAGATAGTTTGTTGATACGACCTAGAGTTGCAACTTCCCAGTTGTTGAGTAACAACTGTCCGTCAAATGTCCACCGAAGTTGTCTAGTCTTCAGTGAACATACACGTTTGAGTAGTTCAGTTTTCATCATTTGATTCATCAAGGGGTTGACCAGCTCTAGAGGGTCCAATCCATACCAGATCATCTTCATAGAACTTGGTTACTTGTGCTCTACGGAATGACAGAAGGTAATCATATCGTTCCTGTTGTTCAGGTGTGTACTTGAAATCCTGTTTCCTCCATTGTTTCTGAAGTGACTGAAGTTCACGAAGGGTTTCGACACGGAACTCGTTGTATTCTTTGTTCATGATGTTTGGATGATTACAATAGTGGAGCAGTTTGGAGGTGAGTAACTTTTAGATCATTTTGATGTTAGCACTTTCGTATGCGGTTTCTGGATCTTGGAATTTACCTCTTTTTTGGTAGGGAATCAACTTCTTGTTTTCAGATGATGTTGTGTAATCGAATTGTATCAATTTAATATACAAGTTTTTAAATTCTTCCAAATTGTCAGGAAGTTCATCAAACAACTTCTCAGTTGCTAACAGTCTCGGATACCGATGTTGTTGACACCTCTCACCAGTACGAATCGCTTCCTCTGAATAAGAACCTGACCAAAAGAATTTAACATTCGTTCCAACCCACAAGAAATCATCTTGTACTGTGAGAAAATATTGTTTATCATCCTCAGTGAGTAAATCATACACTGGTTTTAGAACTTGAAGAGAATTAAAAATCACTTTAATCCTTTTTCCGGGAGTGGTCTTCTCAAAGGTCTTAATGGTCATGGGTTTGTGATGAATTATATAAATCTAGCACTTTAAAGGTGAGTAATATTATTTCTTTCTCCTTTTCTGATGCTTTTTGATAAAGTTTCGAGCACTTGTCTCATTATTACATATTTTTAATTGTATTCCTTGATATACTATACACAACCTACCTCCAATAGGTAAAACTGCATAACACAAATCCCCCTCACCTACGATGAAAGAATTCTTCGGAGGTTTGGAGGATAAGATGTTACTATTCGTGGGAATCCACTTACTCATATTATATTATTCAATATCAATATTATATCCTATTTCTTAGTTTTCTTTTTCATCATGTTAATAAACTTTCTATAAACTGCTGCTTCTGAAGTCTTACCCATCTCTCTTGCTCTCTGTTCCATAGCAACTGCTGCCTGAATCTTATGGGCGTGAGATCTTGATGAATTACGAATCTTAGAAACAGATGCTTTAGAAGTTGCAACATCCTTAAACCCTAAACCATGAATGGTTCCCTTTGGGTTCTCATCAGTGTAGAGATCAGAGTGTTTTTTAGAATTAGCAGGTTGTCCTTTCTTTCTGGGGATACGAGGATTTGATTCCTCACTCATTCCTCCTCCACCATTACCTCCGTTTCCTCCTCCACTTCCACCATTAGATCCACCATTAGTGTTGCCATTCCCGTTGGAAGAGCCATTCTTACTATTTCCATTTTTCAATCCATTCTTAGAATTTTCAGATTCATTATCATCATCTTTTTCAAGATAACCTCCACGTCCTATATGATAACCAAGTGGCATCTTTTTGCACTTCTTATCAGTAAAACAGTAATAATAACCTGCCTTACATCTTTTAGTGTTTTCAATAAATGTGTCGAATGTCTTCATGAACTCATACGCTTATTCACGCGTCCGAGAATCTTAGTACGACCTTTAGCATCGGGATTAGAACCAGTTTCCTTCTTATACTTAGCTGTTTCTTGGTCTTTCATAATAGACTTGAGGTATCTCTCACCTTCACCTCTTTTCTTGTCTCTCTCAGCTCTCGTCATCCCTGATGCTTTCTGAGGAGTATACTTAGGAGATACAGCTTTAGTTGTTTTCTTTTTCAGAAGTTGTGTTGCTGCTTTCTCTGCACCTCTATTCGTTGTATCAGTTTTCTTCACCTCACCACCACCTTTTCTTGCAGCGATTCTCGCTAATGCTGCTTTCTTTCTCTCTGCCTTTGCTGCTGCCTTCTGTGCATCAGCTGCACTACCTCTTTCCTTTGTGGGTTGTTGTTCGACATCAGAACGTGCTTTAGTTGCACCAACATCTTTACGAGTTTTATAGGATGCGGCGGGGGCCATCTTGCCCCCACCGACAGCTTTCATCCTCTTTCTCTCACCTTCAGACTTCTTACGAGTCGCATACTTTCGACCATCATCGCCAGTCTTACGAATAGATGCGGCACCAGCTAAACTTGGGTCTAACGATTTGGCCTCTCTAATACCTCTTTCTTTTAGTTTATCTGAGACAGCTTGTCTTACCTTATTATTGAGATTTCTATCAGCAATTTCTGATTCAATATCTGACTGACTTCTACCTCCAATAGTTATCTTTTGTTTATTTGCTTCATCAGATGCAAGTTTTGAACTTTGTTTGTCCTTGAAAGTTGCATTAGAATCTTGAGCCCTCTGTTTTTCAGAGGACATATTTTGTTTTGACCTTTCCATTGCCGAAGACCTAGCACTTGCCAGGTCTTCTTTCATAAACTCCAAAAAAGTCATCTGTCTCAAATACAATACCAAATATTATTTAGTATCACCACCTGTCAGGTGTACTCAGATCTTCAACATATGCTTTGATTGATTCGTTACCCTGAACATCGAGTAGCTTTTCCCAGTCGATCTGGTGAGCATCGAAGTCATCATATACATCCAGTTCCAAAGTGATACGGAACTTTTGCTTCTGTGCGTAGGAGGTGAGAGACATAAGAAGTACCCGATTGGATTACTTTGTAATTATATAGGAGGGAACCACACATGTGGTGGTGTTTTGTGACGGTTTATCAGGTGTCCACCACAAGTTTTTCACATTTCCAGCAATAATGAACCCATTTGTTACTACTAACTGAAACATGATGAGTGTACGGATAATAGCAATTTTATCCGCTTCTTTCTCATCCCTACCTTCCTTTTGGCCTAACGCTTTAGCCCAAAGTCTCCACATATTATTTTTTTACTGTCTTTGTATACGTTATGATGAAGTACATGGATAATGAAAAAACTAAAACATATATTGTCTCAATCATTTTATGTATCCCTCATTTACAAGATATTGACGAGTCAAAGGTGTGGGTTCAATTACTTCCCAAGGACGACCATTTGTCTCGTTGATAATCTTTAGAACCTCAAGTGTCATACCAGGTGTATTACCAGCCCACTTGGCTTCTGCCTCCCATGGTTGTGCCTCTGGTGGATATGCAATCTCAGCTAGAAGAACAAACTCTTTGGGAACATCTTCTGATTGACGAATGATAGCAATCAAAGTATTATCAATCGTTCCAGCCATGGCATCTTGTGCTGCATGCCATGCTTCATGTCTTAGTGTCTTGATAAGTTGTTGAGGATCTGACGAATAACTCTCATTCAGAAAGAAATCATTTCCAACTGTATAGTAACTACCAGCAACTCTTGGAACAAAATACTTATCATCTGCAAGGTATACATCCACACCCATTTTGTTAAGTTCTGTGATGATACCATCAATTTCTTCCTTATATTCCGAATAATCAGCGTTAAGCACTGCTTTTAGGGTATCAGAACTATTAACTTTGATAACTCTTTCCAAACATTCTCTGGTCAACATACATCCCATGGAGTGATGTGTCTTCCATTTTGTAATAGGAGGATCTTGTGCAAATACTGGAGTTGTGAGACTCACAGTTGCCAACAAACTCATGAATAGTTTTTTCATTTCAAATTCTCATATCGTTATATGTATCACATTGATGCCATACTTGCCACAGTCTCTTGTTGTTTCAAATATAGTTTGATATACAACTTCAGAAGATTACGAAGAACCTCTGGGTCTTCACACTTATCCAGATCTCTCGATAGTTTCTCAAACTGAAACATTCTGGATGTTGTAGTGAGTTCGATCTCATTGTGATCCGTCATCGTGGAAATCCCTCCTGGACTTAACGTACTGAAGTTGATGCCAGCTCCAATGATGACATACAACTAGTGTGTGTATTTTACAATGTTTGCTTCTCTTAGTATACTCACAATGTGGTTTATCTTTAACTCCAATTTCAATAGAGATATATTCTTCATCAACAAAATACACCCACCCCTCTAGTGGTGCAGTTTGATGATGCCAGATGACATAATCATGAAGTTTAGGCACATAAGGATGTGCCATCCGATCTTTTCTGGTTTCCATATTATACGAATGCTGCCATGAGTGGATTGAGGTTGAGAGGCATGGCCGTCCATGGAGTAGTTTTACTCAAATCTACTTCCTTACCCACCTTTTTGGAGTTTATAGGTGCATAGAACTTACCAGTCTTTGGTTTGTAGAAACCCCATACAGTTGATGGGTAGGAATCATCTTCTGTGTAATTAAACTGAAACCGTCGATTCTGTAGCCAGATCCGTTTGAGTCCACTCTTGAAGTCATCACACCAGTATTCTGTGCCATCAGGTGCACGATGGAATAGAAGTTCCATACCGTCTAGGATCAGTGTATTCATAAAGCAGTTTAGAGGTGAGTAACTCAATCAACAGGAATGATGGCTGTATCTTTACAACCTCTATCTAACATAATTTTCTCCCACCAAATGGCATCTTCGATGTCAATGAATGTGGCACGTTGTGTAGCAAACCCTTTCTTCTTGGGTTTGTCATACTGAAGTAGAAATTTCATCTTGAAAATGGCAATAACGATGCATTTGTTCGTTGATTTCATCTTTAGTGAAACCAATAGAAATCAACCACTGGATATAGTGATCAAAGTATTTCTTCAATGATGAACCACCATCAAAGGAAGACCTGATTGTTTTTTGAGTTGTGGTTTGTGGGTACATTATATCATAGTTTCCAAAGACCATTTCTTCTTCTTCAAAAACAAATTCAGCTTTTCTCATATTCGTATAGCACATTAAGAATCTTTTCTCTCCACTCCATCAATTCATGGTAACACTCTTGATTGTGTGCACAACTTCGGAGTTTAGAATCTGGTTTCCATACTGACTCGATCATGAGACCGAGAGCGTCTTTCTGTTTCTGATTCATTCGTCGAATACCTTACACATAGGAGAACCTGGGTGAGTATCACAATACTCATCTAGTACCTTGTCACGATGACGTGTCTGTGGATCAGCAATTTTACCTTCTGTTGTAGGATCCCACTCATCAGGCTTATGTTCCTCATTTGCATGGAAATCTACTTTGTATTCATTCCACTTATCAGTTGGATCATACAGAGGATCGGATGGGTCACGGAGTCGGGCTGAAGACATTGTTTTCTGTGTAAATGACCTAGTGTATCTATATTAGTGAGAACTTGACTGGTTGTCAAGTAGAGAAAGTTGTCGTTTCAACTCATACTTGAGGTTTGACAACTTTGGATACATGTAACTGTACCATTGGTTATCTTCAAGTAAAGAAATGAGATTCTCGACTTGAATGAGTCCCAGTTGAAGTTTCTCTTCAGGCTTCATACTCATAATACTTTACCACTTCTTTGTACAAGTCATCCCATTGTTCTCCAGGACCATCTGCAAGTCTATTACGATAGGGTACATCAGTCTCTGCTACTTTCAATACTGTGTTATTCCATGCTCTTTTACTTGCCTTATCATAATGACTGATATATGTGGGAAGATAAGAGGAAAGTGCCTTAGAGATATTTCGAACCTCTTCAAGATCACCTCTGTTTGATGCTGCTTCTAGATCACTGACTAGTGTTTCGATAGTGACGATTCTGTTGAATGATTCTTCAAGGTCATTCATAACTTCCCACGTCTTCTGATAGTCCATAAGTCTCCTTTAAGTGCTTAGCGCGTTCTTGATTAACGGTGACAAACCTGATTCTACTCCTTATTCATATACTTGTCAAGTAACTCTATTTCCATGTGATAAGTTTCATACTCATTTGTATTCCCATCTTCTATGTATTGAGTTACGTGGTAAAGTTCGTGCAAGAGTACTTGTATAAAGTCATATTCGAGGTTAGTATCTATCTGAATAGTGAAACGAGTATCTGACTCACGAATACACCACCCATCCACACCCTCCTCAGAGAGGTCTTTCTCCTCTATTGTGAGGGATACATTCTTATCATGTAGATACTCCTTCAGAAACCACTCTGACACACTCCAGGCAGTGCTTCTGGTTCCTTCTGTCAGTTCAATATAATGCATTGATAGCCTCCTGTGTCACTCTGACTCCCCAGTTCATCGTCAGTAAGAATGATGTTATGAAAATCAACTTATCTAGACCAGAATACTTCATAGAGTTTGTGTGTGTATAGGCATGATAAAACCCCACCAGGAGTTCTGGCAGGGTCTGTGGACGGTTTAAAAAGTGTTCAAAAATGAATCTCGTAATTATTTTTTCTCTCAATTGGTGTGGATAATGCAGTAATCTCACTTATGAAGAATATCTGAGTCAATCTTGGTTCAGTATCACTAGCACAAAAGTTAGATTCTCTATGAGGATATTGTGTTCCGTAAAAAGACAATCTATTGTAAGTGTTTTTTATTTCTAAAGTTTTATCGTATGCATTAGTATTTTTTTGTTTTTCTTGCAGATACCTCTCCCTATCAACTTGTTTACCTTTATAAAGATCATCTCTAAGACTCCAATCACATTTATAATTTGGACTTATACCACGAAAAAAGGATGTTCCTGCATCTGGATTAGAATTAGGATTTAAGTATATTACTCCAGCAGCAATATGATCGTCAGAATCTTTGTGAATCCATCCTTCATTCATTAAAGAATTTTTATCTTGTTCATAAGGATAAATTTTCTGAAAGTAAGATTCTACAACCCACTCAACCTTTTCTCTTTGAAATTGATAAAATAATGAGAACAACCTTGAACAAAAAGAATTAAAAAAGTTCTCATTAATTAAATGTAACTGTTTTGTTCTCTCACCAGGAAAATCTCCAACTTCTGCACCAAATCTTTGAGAAAGTGCAAACTCTCTTACTTCATCTGGGTTAGAGTAAAAATCATCTACACATATTATAGGAAAGTACATTACAAGTTTAACTCCATAGAGACGGTTCGCGGACAACGTCGTAAAAGGAACACCATCCAGTAATAATATATTTTATTTCCGTATTGGATACGATCCCATGATGGCTATGAGTCCATCCGGAAGGCCAAATTAGAAGAGATCCAGATTTTGATTTAGATTTGAACTTTTGTTGTGGCCAATAAGTTCCTCCTCCATCTTTGATGTCATTTAGATAAATCATCCATGCAATAACTCTTTTTTTATCCCATTCATTTGGACCATGCTCCGCATGCTCCTCACCATATGATTTCCCAGGAAGATATCTTTGTAAATTACATTCAGTGTTTACTCCCCACCATGAATCGATACTGTGTATAAATTTATATTTTGATTTATATTTGGATAAATTAGTTTGAATTGCTTTAACTAAAATAGGTTCTTGGCTCAGGTTGAGGTTTATTCCTAGATAATTTCCAACAGAAAACCCATTCTTAACATGATCTGGAGAAGATTCAAATTTTTTTATATAGTACTCACAATTCTCCTTTGTTAACACATTATTGTACTTGCGAATATAATTATCACCAAAAATAGATATCATATAAATTTACCTCCATATCTCATAATTACTATACTTTTGTATCACATAATCAGATAGGATATCTTCTGGTTTTGTAGATGTTCTGCTTATATTAGGTCTAATCTTATGTAAGTTTTCAATTCCATAAAACTCATGATTGATTTCATCAGAATTGCTTAGGTTTTCAAATGAGTGATCAAAGTATTTTATTTCCAAGAAATCATAGATATTCCTAATGGTCTTCTCTGTATTATACACCAAATCATCATATTCTACAAGATGAAACAAACCATCATAGTTTTTATGTTGACTCAGGGAAAATAATGCTTTATCTGTTGGACCATTTGGCATCATAATTTCATCACATCTAACATCATCTATTGGTCTATAAATTAACCGATTATTTGAATAGATGTTATTGTCCATAAGACCACCAGACCCACTTGCATGAAACAATTTTATAAATGAAGCAAGTATTTCTAAAATAGGTCTTACGGGACAGATAATTTTAATATCTTCAGTAATATATTTCTTAATTAAATCTAAGTTATATGGTGTACCCCAAGTTCTGCACTTATCAATAATATACTTTTCAGATCGATGAGAGTAAAAATTTTGTATGATAGATGTTAAAATTTTATCTTTTCCAGATTCATTAGTCCAAGATTGATACTCTTCAGAATTATTAAAATATTGTTCATTCTGATATAAAAAATCACAAACTAAAGACTGTTCAGGACTACAGTAAATATCTGGATTTTGATTTAAAATAGATGATAGTAAAGTAGAACCACCTCTCGGTAGTCCCGAAAGAAAGAAATATGTTTTCGACATTTTATCCTATAAAGTCCAATTTTCAACGTCTGGTGCTGGACTTTCTGGTTTTTTAATTTCTTCCTTGACAGAATCTATTAGTTTAATCCAATTTCCATTTTGTAAATTTCCAGATTTTATGTCATGATACAACATATCCAACTGATCTCCAATATCCCCATACAATTCTTCTCTTTTTCTGGCATATTCATAATATTCCCAAGTGGCAAAGTCTTTCCGAACTTGTAAACTCAACTCTTCCCATGACGGTGGATCACTTCCTGTTGGATCCTCCCACATAAGAAATTTTGCAGTTCCGTCTTTTTGATAAAGGTCCCAATGTTTTACATTGGGACGTAAATATGTAACAGCCTCGTTCACTGAAGGTATTCTAAGTTTCATTTAATAAAATTTCAAAAATACATTTTATTTATTTTACATGAAACATATTCATGTTCTTCTTCAATCAACTTATCCTACTCAAGGGCGTGGATAAGAAACAATAACAATTCCACTACCACCAAGACCGCCAGCGTTGCCACCGCCACCTTGGCCTCCACCTCCACCTCCGCTACCTGAGAATATCTGACCATATGAACTGGGAGCAGTGGGCCCTGAGTATGGAGCTCTACCATTGCCTCCGCCACCATTTCCACCGTATCCGAATTTGCCACCGTTGGCGCCGTTCCGTCCTCCACCGCCACCACCACAACGAACTTCGCCATGGCCACTTATCGAATTATAAGTGCCACTTCCTCCGTTTCCAGCTGGAATGTAAGGATTATTTCCTGCATTAGAACTCGGTGGAGCATTGTTGCCACTTACTCCAGAACCACCGCCACCGCCACCGGAAAGGTTATAACCATTTCCGCCGCTGTTTCCTTGTCCGGATGTACCACTTCCTCCAGAAGTAGATCCATAAGTATTTCCACCGCCGCCTCCACCGGAACCTCCAGGACTTCCAGAACCTGCTCCAGCACCTCCCTTACCTCCACCTGTACATGGATACGATGGTCCAAATGTAGATCCACCACCATTTGAGTTTGATCCACCACCAGCACCAACACTTACTGTGTATGATCCTGTAGACATTGGTATGTTACCTGATCGGTGGCCACCAGCGCCACCGCCACCTCCAGTACTGGGCCCACCGCCACCGCCACCAGCCACGACAAGATACTCCACTGAAGGTAGTGTTGTATTTACCGTAAAGACTCCCGATGATGTAAAAGTATGAATGAACCGATTTGGAGTCTGAGAAACACCTCCACCACTTGCTTTTGGAGTACCTGCTGTACCACTAGGAAGAGGTACCCAAGAACTTCCATTCCAAACTTCAACTGATCCTGTAGATGAATTGTAGATTAAATCCCCAGTAGAAGCACTAGGCCTATTTCCTGGATTATAAACTCCAATATTAACACTAGTAAAAATTCCTTTTCTACTATTATTTACTACATCTGTTCCTGAAATTTTAATTGACATAATCTGTTCCTGAAATTTGAATTGACGTAATAATTAATTAACCTTGTGGTACCCAAGAAGATCCATTATATACAAGTAGCTTATTTTGGGAGGAATTATAATATATATCACCAGTTGATGGTGACCCAGGATTCGAAGATGATACTCCTGGATTCATGCTAGCAAAAATTCCTTTTCTGCTATTGTTAATTACATCTGTTCCTGAAATTTTAAATGACATTTTTTAAAGTGGTAGATTAAGGTTTGGCAGGTAGTTCCCAACTATTAGTAGATTCATTCCAAAAATATGGGAGTTCTTCATTAGGGATTGGTACAGGAGGGTTCCAATCATAAGTTTCTGTATTTAAAACCCAAGAATCAAATGGTTTTGGTGGAATAAACGCACCTACATCTCTATCATAAAAGTCACCTATTCCAGCAAACTTATATCTAAATTTTGAATTATATGAAGTTTGAACCCATTCTGTTTCTTCTCCATATAGGGTTTTGCAAAAATCTATACCCAATTGTTCAACTTCTTCTTCATTTTCAGTATCAAAGACTTCTGCACTAGAAATTACAACGACTCGTTGTACTATGTTGTTTTCATCTATTTCTGCAAAATGTGCCATTGTTTGATTAAATCATTTTACTTATATTTATACCAATTAATATAAACAAGAAACAACAATTTCAATTCTAAAATTATTACTTATTTTAGAATATGATTGCGTCATTTGCATAATGTGATCGTTCTCCATCAGCAAGAACATAATGGAAGAAGATTTGATGATAGTACAGTCCATCCTTCTCTATCTTTTTGAACCACTTTTTTGTATATTCCGTAGGCATTGCTTCACGCCAGTGTGGTCTTTCACATCCTTTGTATAACAATCCATCACCAGGTTCTAGTGACAATGATCTCTCTTCACCAGGAACTAATACTACATTTTTATGTTTGTCGGTATATGTGTTGGGTGTTTTAATCTTGAATGGCCACTTAGCATTCTCACCTGTTAGGTTTGTACCAATATGAATTGACACTGAAATCTCACATGAAGGTCGATCTGTGTGCTTAGTCAATTCCTGGCCAGGAAAATAAAATCGATCATAATAATATGTGTTATAGAGTTTGCGTCCAATCGATTTTTCAAGTTTCTTACGAACACCAGAATGAATTGAACGATATTGAGGATGCCAATAACAGGCAAGAGACCCTTCTACTTGTTGCTCTAATGCAGAATAAGTAAATTGATCTAATTTAGTTCCCCAGTAATTAATCTGTCCTCTTTCTTCAGGAACTGGACGATAAAGTTCTTGAGGATCCCACAGATTTTTAATCACAAGGTATCCATTTTTTTCAAAAAATTCATTATGAGTCCAAGAAGTTCCAGTATTAAATCTTTCTTGGAAAAAAGTTTCATCTTCTATCATTTGATTTGTCATAATTATTTCCAACGGGGGCCCACTACCCAACCAACAAGAGATTTTCTTGTGCCTTTTGTAACTTTGAGAACACGATGTTGTGTTCGAGAATCAAAAACAATTACAGTTCCTCTTTTTCTTGGAGCAAAATATGACTTACCCTCCTCCGGAAGAAGTTGAAGATTGCCCCCTTCATAATCATCAGGATCTGAAAGTTGCACCACAAATGAAAGTTTTCTTACTAATTCTAATTTTTCACTCAAATAATCTTGTGCTCTTCCTTCATCATGATTACCTACACTTGCTGGTTTATAGTAACCAGAAACACCAGCATCATTATGCCAATTATAAAATTCACCTACATCATATTGAGTGAATTGCATACTTTCGTTATCAATATTTCTTATATCATAAAGAAAGTTTTCGCGATTTGCTCTTTCGATATAATTCCAAACAAATCCAGCAGTCCAGTGAGTTGATGGAACCCATGCATTTTTTGAATTTCTTCTATCACGATTGAGAGCATCTCCATGCAACTTGGAGTCTCCCATTCCTTCTTGGAACTTATCTGTCAAATCATGTTCTACCATTTCTACAACTTTTTCAGGTATATCTGAAAAATACCAAATACTCTGAAATGCCATACTATGATCACATACTGCAATTTTATTATATATCAGTTATATTCTACATGTCAAATCATTTCCTTTTCAAATTTTCTACTTCTGTGGAAAGTTCCTTTACAGCTTCAATAAGCACAGGAATTAACTGCTGGTAAGACACCGTCTTCATCCCATCTACATCTTCATCAACCATATCAGGATAAATCTTCTCAATCTCTTGAGCAATTACACCGAGTTGGTGATATCTTTTCTCACCATTCATTCTAAAATCAATTCTATCATACTCAACACCGCGGAGTTGTTTAATTTTGTCCAGTGAACCTTCCAGTGTCTCAATATTATCCTTCAGACGAACATCAGAACTAGAGCTGATATCACCAGTTGCGGTGAAGTGTCCTGCATCATCAAAGGTGAAACGAGTGGTCGTACCATCACGAATATAAAAGTTACCAATGCCACTATTCAGGTCAAGATAGAGGTGTGAACCATTACAAAATAACTCGGCATCATCACTACTACCAAGTCTCAGAATGTCATTATCATCCAGGTCAATAGCGCCTCTGACTTCCAATGTTGAGGATATGCGCATATTTGTGAAGTAACCATTTGACCAATAATAAGACGATGTACCTAAGGTATAAGTATTATTAGATGATGGGTGTAAGTTACCACTACCATCAATTCTTATTCGATCAGTGCCATTTTCGCGGAATATAAATCCGCTACTGCCTCCAGATATATAGAGGATGTTGCTGTGTAGTTGAATTTTCCCGCCACTGGTATCGCCGGTCCAATTGCCATTAGAAAAACGAATATCGCTACCACCATTTACGGTGATTGCACCACCACCACCACTAAAAAATATATCTGCAGTGCATGTATCAGCAGTATCAGACCTGAGGAATGAACCACTATCAATACCATCTAGTGTTCCAGCGTTGGTGGCGTTGGATGCTGTTGTTGCATTACCACTAAAGGTTGTAGCAAATAGTGTATTGGATGATGGGTTCCATCTTAGTGCAGTATCACTATTCAATCTCTGGTTACCAGAGTCACCACCAGTGAAAACAACATAGTGAGAGGAATTTGTTGAGTTATCTACATCAACTCTACAGTTGGTGGCATTTGTTGCAGTACCACTCAGTGTGGCTGTAACAGTTCCAGCTGAGAAGTTACCACTACCATCACGAGCAACAACCTTACCTCCACTGTTTGTTGTTGTAGCATCAACTGCCCAGGTTCTAGCTGTAGAACCATTATAGTTACTACCAGTCAGATAAGAACCACGAGTCAGTGTAGCCAGGTTAGAACCAAGAGATATACCAGAGATAGTGGAGTTATCTAATGCTCCATTGGGAATACTCGTCAGAGATGCTCCACTACCACTGAATGAACCAGAGAATGATGATGCTGTTACAGTACCAGTAAGTGTAGCGGAGCCGTTGCTAAAAAACTCGACAGTGTTTGTCCCCACAGAATTTTTAATTCTGAAGTGCGGAGACGTACTTGAATTGTCGGTTGCCGATATACCAATAAAACCAGTTGGAGTGATTCTTACGCCTTCAGAAGTGCTGTCACCAGAATCATCATAACTGCCTATTTCGACATTGCTCGCAAATGTAGCGGAGCCGTCTGCAAAAACTTGGGCTTTGGTAGCAGCAGATCCTCCAATATTTGACCTTAACTGCAAAAGGCTGTCGGTAGCTGTACTAGTGCCGCGATAAGATCTTATACTGCCATTATTGAAAAGATCTATTTGAGCAACTCCAGGATTCGACATTATAACATTGCCCGCAAATGTAGCGGCTCCAGTTGATGCATTCAATGTAATCTTATCAGTACCTAACAACAACTCAGAAGTAGATGCGTTGAATGCCACATCAGCATCTGTGGAAGATGCTGTCATCGTTCCACTAGTGAGGTTTGTAAATACAACTCTCTCAGTTCCAGATGTTGCACTCAGAGTAGAACCAGTGTTGGTTAGGTTTGCACCATTACCAGAGAAATTAGTACAGGAGAGTGTATCTGTGGTTGGGTTATATGTCAGTGTAGATGTAGTACCACTGGAAACCATTGTGTTACCAGTAGCAATACCTGTGGTGACCAGTCTTTCTGTTGAATCGATACCTTCCAGAGTAGAACCAGTGTTGGTTAGGTTTGCACCATTACCATAAAACTCGGTAGCAGTGATACGACCTGTTGGGTTGTTGATAACAACAGAACCAAAGGTGCCAACACCAGGATTGCTAGCTAATACATTTTCACAAACGATAGTCTTACCTTGGAAGTTACCAGAGGTATCAATGCCTGTAAGTTGAGAACCATCACCAAAATATTGGAGAGCATATACCTTATCAACACCAATAGAGGTTGCACCAGTTAGAATACCAAGAGTAGAAATACCAGTAACAACTAGAGTATCAGCGTTGATGTTATCTGTTTTCGCTAAACCAGTGATGGTTACTGTTCCGGTACCACCACTGATGTTGATATTTTCACCAGCAACAAGAGTAGTAACAATACCAGAAAGAGAACTACCATCACCAGTGTAGTTGTTAGCACCAATGGCACCAGAAGCAGTGATGCCCCCAGTGATATTAATTCCTCTACCAGTTAAAGTCTCAACATCAATGTTATTAACATCAATACCAGTTGATGACATTGTAACTGCACCACCAACTGTAGTGACACCAGTTACATTCATATAAACTGATGATGTTAGACCAGTTACATGAAGAATTGGTGTTGTGGTAATACCACCTACACTGAGGTGTGAAGAAACACCCACATCACCAATTATTTCTAAGTTGTAATCTGGAACTGTTGTGTTTATACCAACTCTCTCTGTCCCAGTATCAACGTATAATGCACTATTATTAACACCAACACCAAACTTTCCTTCTACTGTACCGATACCACCAATTCTGGCATCATCTACAACGTTGAAGTTACCGTTTACATCTAACTTTCTAGTTGGTATTGTGGTTCCGATACCTACATTATTAGATGGAACATCCGAATATAGTAAATCTGTTGAAACCTCAATACCGTTCTTGACAACAAAATTCTTTGCTACACCCATTGGTTCTCCCGCGGTTCACTATCCCCGCTTGTAGTGGTATCTTTATTTAGAAGAGAACACAATACTGGACAATAAGTCAGAGTTACCACCAGAAGTTGTACTAACAACAACTACTTCTGCATCAACATATCCACTACCACCGCCACCACCAGCACCAGCAACACCACCCTGACCACCAGTGGCACCATTACCACCATTACCACTCTTGGTATCTGTTGCTCTACCTGCTGTATCGGTTATTGTATATCCAGCTTTGAATCCTCTATTCAACAAAGATGACTGAGAATATGTAAATCCATTTTGATCAACAAACTCAATTTGTGTATCACCTATATCCTCACAAGGTGAGAATCCTCTGTTGATATAATAGAGACCATTGGAACATGATATTGTTCTACCAGCGTTGGGAACTGAACTAATACTATCTTCTGAATAAAGTGATATGTTAGAACCAGAGAGAACAGAACCATAGACTCCACTTGTGGTAAGTGTTCCAGAAACTGGTCTCTCACCTCCAACACCAGGGTTGATTCCACCACCTGTTCTACCATCAACATTCACTCCACCTCCATCACCACCATTCCCTTCTGTTCCTGCATCACCACCTTGTCCAATACAGGCAATCAATCTGGATTTCTCATAAATGAACACAGAAGAGTTGTTTGAGATACCCAGAATTGTATATTCTGTCTGTCTCTTTGCGTTGATTTGAATGGTAGATGTTCCACCTTCTCCACCACTGAAGGAACTTTTGTTGTTTCCTCTAGATGCCTTTATATCCAACTCGAAGTTAAAGTTACCTTCCTTAGAATAGAACTGAATAAGATTATATTGTGATCCAAATGTATTTGAGTTGAGTGTGAATGAATCAATACTTTCTAAATTATTCTCTGAAGTCTTGTACAAATTATTGATTGTATCGTAGGCTTCTAGAACCAAAACAGAAGCAGGTTTGTTTGACTGGAAGTTCACAGAGTTAGTGTACAGTGGTGAAATTTGGACACTAGGTGATGAGATCTTACATCTAATGTCGGCACCAAACTCACTAACTTCTGTCTTAATAGAAAGATCCTTTGTTTTTGCACCAGATACAGTAATAGTAGCTGATCTCACAGCAGAAACCTTTACCAACTTGAAACTACCATCTTGTTCATAATTCAGTTGTGGTGAGTTACTTCCTAATCTTTCGTAGTCTCCATTAGTGACCAATTCTGGATTGAAGTATGCAGATCCACCTCCACCGGTACCAGGGCCAGCTGCAGCACCGCCACCACCACCATAATATCCTGCACCACCACCAGCAGAACCAACAGCACCATTATATCCTTTTCCACCTTTCAATTTAGAACCATCTTCTCCAGAACCACCTGATGTACCACCAGGACCACCTGCAGTTTGTGTTCCACCTTTTCCTGATCGATTTCCTGCTTGATTGGATCCGGTTCCACCCTCACCCCCACCATTTCCACCTTGGCCAGGGTCACCTGTTGATCCACCACCACCAGCACCAATCAGAATTGCATTCTCGTGTGCAACACTATTGATAAACAGTCCAGTGTATCCACCACCACCACCAGATCTGTTAAAGTCAGTACCAAAAGACGGTGCATCTCCACCACCAGGGAAACCACCAGGAACAATTACAGATCCATTAGGATAAAGTGCACCATCAGCACCAGCAGCACCAATCTGGAGTTTATATACTTGATTTTCTAAAAATGTAAAGGTTCCCTCTGCAGCACCACCAGCAGAACCTTTTACATTTCTAAATCCTGATCCACCACCTCCACCACCAATGGCGTAGATATTTGCTGTAAGATCTCCAGTACAAACAAGAGTATATGTTCTATTTGTTTTCCAATCAGAGAAAGATGTAACCTCTTCAAAATCAAGTTCAAAGTCATCACCTTCATCTGAAGTAACTTTCATCACAGTTCCACTGACAATTCCAAATCCATCAGCACGAGATTCACCATCAACTAAATCAAATCCATTGAACTGCCACTGATATTCTTGATCTTGTAGTTGTGTTGATGGTAGTACTTGTGCTTCACAACTGTATTTTGCAAAAACATCAGAACCAACAACAGCACTCTCAGGTTGTTTTGTAATTTCAAGTTCAGGGAATGCAGTAAGAGTTGCTGTATTAGATTTGAGAGGTGTTACGAATGCAGCTCCTTCGTTATTACTTGGTAGATATTCTACTTCACAATATACTAACTTATTATTATCTTCTATCCCAATATTAGAAAGAGTCAGTTTAGATTCTGCTAAGGTATTCTCTACCTTTACAAACTCATTGTTTGGATCTAGTTTATTACCATCGAGATACCAACTGAAAAAATATCCACCATCAGCATTTCCACTTTCGGATGGAAACTCTGCAATAGCCTTTGCAGTAAAAACTGCGGTACGATCAATTTGTTCAGCACCGTCTTGAGGATCTTGAGTGAATCTCAGGTTAGGCCCATTCAACTTGAGTTTTGTTGGAATGGACCTAAAGAAACTAAAGTTTACTGGACTCATTTTATTTTATCTCCTTGTAATACTATTTATTTTCAAGTTCCTCAACTCTCTTAGAAAGTTGTTTCACACACTCAATAAGAAGACCAGTCAAACCATTGTAGTTGACATTCTTGGTTTTGTTGTGTTCACCAACCAGTTGTGGTAGAACTGACTCAATGTTTTGTGCGATAACTCCAAGAGAATCCTCATTGGTATCATTCCAAGTGAACGAAACACCTTCAATCTGATTAACAATCTCAAGTGCGTTCTCAATTGTATTGATATTAGACTTTAGTTTGATGTCAGAAGTAGAATTGACATTAGCTGCCACAACGTTACCTGTAGCCGTAACGTTACCTGTAGCCGTGATATCGTTTGCCACAACGTTACCTGTAGTCGTAACGTTACCTGCAGCCGTGATATCGTTAATAACACTTAAGTTTTCATTGACAATGACTGTTTTTGTGGCGGCGACATACGAGAGACCGTCATCTGATGATGCGGAACTTCCACTATTACCAAAGTTTTGGCCAGCAACGACACCATAAAGGGTTGTACCACCATCAAAGGTTACAAATGAATAAACATCAACAGCACCTGCTATAGGTGTAACAGTAGGAAGAACGTTACCATTCCAGAAAACAGGAATAGTAGTTCCGTTATTCTGTCTGAAGTCAAGAATGTCTACAGTTCTTGGAGTAGAACCTTGAGTGATCTTGATTGTAAATGTTGTAGTAGAACCTGTAGGAACATTTGTAAGAGTAAATCTACTTACGTCCTCGGTTGTAGTATGTTCAAATGTCTGAGCTGCAGAGAGGTCAAGAGTGACAACATTTGCAGAAGAACTAACTGTTGTTGATACTTCAAAATATGTCTTAAATCTGGCAGAACCATCAACATCCAAACTAGCTCTAGCATCTTCTCTACCAATAGCAACACCACCACCAGTCTTAACACTGATTACATTGTCACCAACTTCTATATCATTTGATATTAAAGTATTGGTATTGATATTACCAGAAGATGGATCATTAAGATTAAAGTCGGTGGAGGTCAATGCACCAGTGATAGTTACAGATGATGTGAATACACTTTGACCATCAAATCTTGAATTGTTGGATACTAATAAGTCATTAGTTCCTGCACTGGGTGTTCCAACCTGGAGTTCAAAATCTGAAGTTGGTTGAGTTTGACCAATACCAACCTTTTTACCTTCAATTGGATAAATTCCAATGCTATTATCAGAGATTTTCCAGTTAGGAGTTTCACCGATGTTAGTTAGACCAGAACCATCACCAACAAACTTACCAACAATATTACCAAGATCTGGATTGACTCTCAGACCAGCACCGTTGGCCGTAGTACCAAGACCAACTTTACCATCTTCTTGACGATGGAAGATAGAGGAACCAGAACCAATCTGGAAGATAGAATTTACACCGTCTTCCTCCAAACTATTTGTGGCGATTCCCAGTTTATCTACAAACTGAACATTTTGTTCACTATCACCACTAACGCCACCAAACTCATACCAACCATTGTCAATTGTATATGTCCAACCAACTGTTCCACCAGATTCTGGGTTAGCGTTATATACAATATCACCAGGGTTACCCGCTAGTGATGGTTTGTTGATACCAACTGTATACTTTCTAGAGATGTTGGTGTTACCCTGAAGGAAGAGGCTGTCAGCTTCAATACCATCATTAGATGTAGAGGTAATCTTCTGAGTGAATAGAACTGGTCCATTGAACTCAGAGATGATGTCAGAGTTAGGACCACCCTCAACAATCAGGTCTCTGGATACTGTAATTTCATCAGAATCAGTTTTACTAAACTGTTCCTCAACGTTAACAGATGAAGGATCCTGACCAGTAATAGTGGGAAGAGGAGTGTCAAAGATTGTCTCTCTACCGGTAGAAGATGAGATCTTCTTGTTACCAATGTAGTAGTCACCAACATCATTCATACCAACATAGACGTTCTGACCACCATTGGCTCTGAGTGATTGTGACAGAAGTTGTTCATTCTGTGTTGGAGCTTCATCCTGTCTTTCAGGACGTGCTGTCGAGTAGTTACCAGGACCGTAACCAATATATTCAAATGTATGACCAGATGCCTTGATAATAGATGGTTTTCTCAGTTCGACAGCAGGAACAGAAATTCTTCTGATAATTGCACCTTCTTCATGTGTAGATGACTGAGTACCAAAAAGACCTCTGAATACTGAAACAGGATTACCTGTGACAGTGGTCTTGATTCTCATAATCTCATCATCAATTCTCAGATAGTCACCAATATTGAAGTCAGTGTTCTGAATATTCTGAATTTCTACTTCATCTGTGGTAGAGTTGATGATTGCTGTATTCAGTGCTGTAGTAATACCAGCGTAGATATTCAGTGATCTACCACCAAATCTTTCATCATAAGAACCAACTGCACCATTTTGTGGGTTGAGACCAGACTGGTACACTTTCATTGTACCAGAGGGAGTCAATGCTACCGTATTGATACCAACGTTGACAACGAATGTAGAAAGTCCAACATTCTGAGTGATAGCAAACAAGTCATTGAATTTTGTTTCTGAGGAACCAGAAATTCTGATAGAGTTACCTACTCTATAACCATGTGACTCTGTTGTAGTGACAGTTGCTAGACCAACATCATTATTGTAAACAATACTAGAGACATCCAGAACTCTACCACTTGTATATGCGGATGCACCAGAAGTGAGTTCCGAACCAATACCAATGGTTGTAAAATCAGTGATTGACTCTGCAGACGTAACACTAATACTGTTGATTGACGAGATACCAGTAATCGTATATACAGTGTTGTATGGTTGATATGATGCAGAAGATACACCAGTAACAGTTACTGAATCACCAATATTGTCATAAACACTAGTAACTGTAACAGTACCAGTTGTGATACCAGTTGTAACTGCAATACCAGTAACACTTAGAGTATCTCCAACCTGATATCCAGTACCACCAGACATTATTTCAACATCTGTCAACTGACCCTGAACATTAATTGTTACTCTTGCGGTTGCGTTGAAACCTGTAGAAGAACCAATCAAAGATGCGTTATAGAGATATTCTGTAGCACCTGTACTGTTACCATATCCAACACCACTACTAGCAATACTAACACTAGTGATTCTCTTCAGACCATGATCAAAGTCGGTATGAATAACATGGTTGTCACCATTTGTCGAAATGATGTCTGTAATAGCAACACCAACACCAGTGTCTGTGAAGAGTTTTTCAATAGACTCTTTTGTAACAGAGTTTTTAAGTTCATCAAGAACAACTTCACCTAGAGGGTTGGGAAGTGCATATGATGTAGATGATCTTAAATCTGAAATTGGATTATCTCTGTCAAACTGAGGATACAAATCAACAACAGGTTGTGAGAATGCAAACTCATCAGAGTTATTAAACGGCGTAACCTGAGGGACATTGTCAGCAGCCAGACCAGTCAGATAATAAACACCATCTTGTTCACCAGCAACATATTCAGAAACCTGATTAACATCATAGATGTAGAAGTTGACATTACCAGTGAGTTTTTGGAATGTTGGAAGAGTTGTAACTCTGTTTGAAGTGTCATTAGTAAACAGTCCAGGATTATATGTGGTACCAGCTACTTCAAACTGGTTTGCACTTGTGATACCAGTAACAGTGAACTCACCATTATAAGCAGAACCAGCAACACCAGTTGTATTGTTTGTACTGATTACATTGTTAATCTTGACTTTAGTTCCAACTGAAAGATTGTGAGGAAGTTCAGTAGTATAAGAGGCAGTTCCATTGTTCCAACCAGTTTTACGAATGAAACTGAAGTTTCTCATATCACTCTCATTATTCAGAGTGACTGAACCTGGGTTGTAAGCATATTCTACTTCTGTATCTGTAGCTCCAGTGACATTGTTTGACAAACTGATAACGAATGTCTCTCTTGGAGGTCTAGCAGAAGTAATACCACTACCAGCAGGGATAACATATCTCAGTCTGTAGATAGTGTCATCCAAACCTCTAGATGCTGGTGTTCTGGTAATGAACGTTCTAGGTGTAGCTTCACCTAGTCCAGAAACCCCAAGGTCTGTGATGGTATTGTAAATTGTGTTCTCTGCACTACCAGTGGCTACATTGACATACCACTGACCAACAGACTCATCAAACTGAACAGGGTGACCAATATCACCACAAACTTTATCACTAACTCTTGATTCAACTGTAAGGTTTCCACCAAGATTGTTGATGGTAACGGGAACAGAGTTTATAGAATCGTTAGGAGTTGCAGCAATTTGAATTTGATTAGGATTAACTCCAGAAGTGATAGCGAAGTAAATCTGGTTAGATGTCAGACCATCAGGAAGTCTAGCGTTGTCACTAATAATTCTAATCGACTCACCATTCAGGAACTGGTGATTCTCTTTGAAGGTAAGAGTGTTAGAAGTAATACTGTTACCAGTTCCAACATTCCTACCAACCTCAGTAACTTTGACTGATGTTACTTCGTTTGTATCATATGCCGTGTTTGACATGATGATACGAGAGAAGTATAGAGTTGGTGTTCCAGATCTGGCGATGTTAACTGAGAGTTGGTCATTACTCTTTGCACCAATTCTGTATCCTTGGATAACAGTAGGAGGAACACTATCTTGGTTTGTTTCTTGATAGAGATACAATCTACTGGTGTTAGCAACTCCAATGGTTTGTGCTACGTCGATCGAACCATACTCAATGTTTAGTGATGATGGATCAATAACTACCGGAGGAATAATGTTCGTAATAGAACCAACATCATCCTTCTGGAATGCCTCATTTCTGAAACCGGAGGCAGACAATGCAGTCTGACCGTAGTTGGAGTTAGAAGCACTGACTGAAAACTCACCACCACTTTCTGCTACTAACTGACGAGAATAACCAACAGAGAAGTTAGAAGTTACCTGACAGAATGCTCTGTTAGAAGCTTTGATGTGATAGTTGTAATATTCTGGTTTATATTTGGCATTTGCGTCTGCATGAATATTGTCAACAGAGGTAGAGTCATCGAAGGTACCACTGGAGGAATTGAACTTAACAAATGCGTTGTCATCTTTCTGAAGTCCAATACCAGTGAACTCATTGAACGACATGGACTTGAATCCTTCTACCTTAGATCCATCAGCATGTGCACCACACATACCATAAACAGATCTTAGAGTGACAGCTTCTATGAAAGGTTCGGATCCAGTTATAGTGTCAATATCAAGAGTTACAGTACATCCTGATACCGGAGGAAGACCATTGGTGGGTGTAACAGGAACCTCATAGGTAAACTTTGTTGTTGCACCATTGACATCCTGAACCTCAACACTCTGGACAATGTAGGAACCATTATAGAGAGGATCAGATACACCATCAACAATAATAGCACTATCAGTATCCAGTCCATCAATACCTTCTTCTAAGGTAACTGTAATAATTGGTGAAGGGACGGAACCACTACCAGATCTAACACTGGTGACACCAACGATACCACTGATAGGTCCAACAATACGATACTCATCGACTTTAGTTTGAATATCTACGTTAGGATCAGGATAATCTGGTTTGATTTCACGACCAGACAGTTGACCATAGAGAAGACCAATCTTCTCATAGTACATATCCAGGTCAGTTCTTTCTGTAAAGAATGTCTGGAACTCGTCATCGATACGAGTTGAGTTTACACCATCAGCATACTCAAATGCTGTCAGTTTGTGATGAGAAAATGCTGAGTCAACCTTGGTTGTAGTATAGTCATAATATACCAAATCATTTGGATCAGCATCCATGATGCTGAAGTTTGCAATATAACATCCACCAGTAATCCTAAAGATTGCTGAAGTTTCAATGTTGTTGTTTAGAGGATTAGGAACATACAGAGGACGGATTCTTGTTTTCTTGACATCCTCAGCAATGATTGATGTACCACGGGGAACAATTACACCACCGTAGATACTATTGACTTTGTATAAGATATTAGTTTCGTCATTTATATCATACTTTGTGGTGTTGGTTAACTCACTAAAATCATTCGATGTTACACCACTTCGAAGTCTAAAATTGTTTGCACCATCAGGAATCCAACCAGGACGGTTATCTACATAATGGTCTCCTGCACCAAGGATGATTGTTGTCTTTCCAAATCTATCGTTGGTAAAACCTTTCTGATATGAGAATCTAGAAGCTTCAATAAGTGCCCTTTGAATAGTTTTAAAGGGTTTGCCCATCGAATTACCAGTATTAGTGGTATTGTCAGTAGCATCTAAATCCTGAGGATTTACATAAATCGTATTTCCACGAACGTTCTTCAGAAAGTTATCTAAGCGACTGAGAGGCATCTTACTCGCGCAACATCTAGTATAACTTATTTAGACAGAGCATAAAGAAGGGACCATATGGTCCCTACCACAGAGTGGCACTTCATCACACGGAAGGTAATGATATTTATTCTGGTAATCTAGTTGTTGCCAAGTACTCAATGGTGGTGGCAATATCATTCATTGCATCTCTGAGTTCTGGTTGACCACCACTCTCTTGGTGGTTGTCTTCAGTTAGAACCCATCTCCATTGTTTAGAGTGACTGGAGTACCAGATGTTGATGTTCATTAGAGTAAGAATAGTTGGGTATAGTCTTCTTGAACGAAGTCAGCCTTATGGAATGCACAATATTCATTGAAAGTTATCTTCATTTCTTTCTCTGTCAGGTTACAATGTTTAGCTGCTCGAGGCACATTCCACCTTGCCCTAAACAACATCTCCATTGACTTTCTTGTTTCTGGTCTCATACAGATACAGTAGGTTCAGAATAAGCGATGATATCGGAATCCAGAAGACCAATCTCTTCGAACTCACGAATAAACTCTAGAATGTTCAAGAAGTCTGTGTGTCCATCACACTCAATTTCACGAACATCTCCTTCATTAGAGTATAGACGGAATGTTCGAGAAGAAACATCGATGACTATACGAGTTAGATACTCATCATCAGATCCAGCAAGAAAATCTTCCATGTGTTCCTTTGGTTACCTGTGTATCCTAAGTCATTCGGTGGTCGATGTCAAGCGTTTGTACCAGAAGGATAGGACAAATCTTTCACTGTCCTCCACCTGGCTAACATAGTGAAGGAGTTGGGAGTTGGAGAACACAACAAGTTTTCCAACCTCTGGTTTTATGTCATATTGTTCAAAGAGGGTATGACCTCCCGTAAAATCGTCATTCAAATAAAGCATTGCTGCAAATACATCTGGATTATGAACATTATTGTCATCTACATGTGGTTTCATGAATGTTCCCACTGGCCATCGAACCACACCAACATAATCAAGTTCGATTTCACTATCAAATGACTTACAGAGTGTATTTACTCTGTGAATCACATTGTCCTCTAACGACGGAACTATACTATCTACATTACCACCAAGATATCTGGCACCTTGGTTTTTCCATTCCACTGTAGTTAGATATGTGTCTCCACCCCTACTTTTACTACCATAAGGTATTTCTTTCTTATTTGTAAGAGAATAATCTATGAATGTTTTACACTCACTAGAAGTTATAAAGTTCTCTTCAACATACAAAAGTTTCTTCACGATGTTATAGTATTTCTAGGCCCTCTATGTTTTGGATCATTGTAGTTTCTTTGAGTATAAGGAACTGTATGGTGATTAGGATCTGGATAATCGTCACACTTATCACCTTCATATTCAGTAATCAGTGGATTGATATCCTTTCTTTCCCCATATACATGGTAGAAACAATCAACAGGTTTACCATCTGGTTCTGATACAATTATCTTTTCATTATCAAACTCAACTACATTCAGGTGATAATGTCTGTCTCCGATAGGTTGTAGTTGTACAGTGATACTATCTGCATGAACCAAATCTTTCCAATAGTATGGAAGTTCGATTGTGTTGGAATCTTTCAACCTTCCTCTATAATAAACTCCAACTTCTGGGCCCTCAATACAAGCGTATCTTAGACGATGTCCTTTACCTTTAGTTGGATGCTCCAAGTCAAAAGGTTTAGGTCTAGCATCAGAGTCACTGAATCTGGCAGACAAAGTCATACCATCTGTTCCTTTCTGAAACATTGCCTCACCGGCATCATCTATCCAGACAGTTCCACTGTTGATATCGACTGCTCGTCCAGTAACACTAGTAATTTTCAGAGTACTTGATGTTCCACTATCACCTTCAAGTCTTTGATTACCTTTCACATGAAGTGATCTATCGGGATTAGAATCCTCATCATCATTCTTATCCCTACCAATCATAACTGTTGCTTCTATCTCGTCAAAAGCATCAGCAGTTCCAGCTTGAACTGGACCTTCAAGAAAAGCAGACCCTCTTACTTCTTTTTTCCCCTTTCCCAGTGCCTTTGGGTTTCCAAGTCCTAGAAATAGTCTTTTCCCTACAAATAAATCAGGTACTTTCATTGTCTACCTCTGTTACAAGTTTTCTTACATCTTTTCTTTCACCATAAACATGATAGAAACAATGAATTGGATAAGGAGATTGAGTTTGAATAGTAACAATCTCACTACTCACTCTCTTTACAATTAGGTCCTGATGACACCCAACGGGAGTCAATGATACTGTAATAGAATCGTTGTGAACAAGTTCTTTCCAGTAATCTGGAAGTATAATCTCAGTCTTATTCCTAAGTGTTCCTCTCACATAGACACCATTCTCCGGTCCCTCTAAACAAGAATAAACTAAAGTTTTATCTTCTTTTGTAGGGTGAGGAATATTTGTTTTAATTACAGAACTCATAATCCAAAACCACCTGCGTTGTTAATTTCATTAGTGTATGTTCCACCTTTAGATCCTTTAAGCTTTGTTGCACCATCTGCAACATCCACCAGACCTCCGTATATATTTAACAAACTATTACCAATGATGTCCACAGTTTTCTCAGAGAAGATCTTAGTGTTAACTTTGGAACTGATATCAATAGTTTGTGCTTTAATGATAACTTTTTCATTTGCACTAATATTGACTGTTCCTTTTTTATTATTAGCACCACTAGCAGTAATATCAAGGTCAATAGCTTCAAGTCTAATACGGCCGTTTGGTGCACGAATTACAATGTCACCATTAACAGAATCCAGGTAGATACCAGTATCTTTGTTTTCTTTTGATGAAGTTCCTTGACCGAGGTTATATCCAGCCTTGACATTAAATGTTCCAGGTGAAGAACACATTGTCGAAGCCGTTCTCTCTTTACCACCACCAGATTCGAGACTGATATAATGAATACCTTTGGCGGAAGCTTCACCATTCCTCATCATTGCACCTGAAAGTTTGTTATCTCTGTGGAGATGTCCAAACTTTAATTCACCCTCCGCAGTACCATATCTTACTGCGTGTTTACTCTTTTTCTTCTTTTCACTTGGAGTGGTCATGGTCTATCCGTAAGTACTGCATGTGACAAGGAACCGTGTTTACTACCAACCATTTTTACAGTTGTTCCATTTGAACGTTCATGAATATGGAAAGGACCAAAATAAGGTTTGCCATTCAAATATCCATTTGGAGGTCTAGTAGTACAATCAATAACTGTGACCAACTTCTCATTGATCGCAGGTTCTCTAAATTCGTCAGTCACTCTATCTATACAGAATTTAGGAGTCAGTGTGGCGTTGTATCCAGTTTCTGAGTTAATGTAGATAGATGGAATTTCAGTAAATCCTTCACCACCACTATCAACATTTACAGCTATAACTCTTCCAATTTCATCTAACTTGAAAGTGGCAGTTGCACCACTGTTTGGAGAGATTACAAGTTCATCTTCTTGAGTGTAGTTAAATCCAGGATCTTGAATGATAATCTCACAAAGATACAGAATGACAGGATAGGAAGAGTCAGTTGTTTCAACAGGATATTCCTTGGGTTCAATAACATTTGACGAAGGAGGAGTTGTAATTATTGATGGATATGTGATTGTAGTAGGAACTCCGGGTGGAATAATAGGAAGGTCACCAATAGGTAAACCAGTATCAGGATCTAATGTAATGGGCAAACCAGTTTCAGGATCCACTGCTGGTATTGGTAGTCCAGTTTCGGGATCTATTGGTGCAGAATCAATGGATGTTGGAGGAACAGGAATTGGAAATGGTTGAATAGGGGTAGATGTTGCTGGAGTAGTTACAACATCACCAGGTCTTACAGGAATTGTGGTTTCAGGAGAAACTGGTGAAAGCCAAGCAATAGGACCTTCTGGGGTGGGAACTTTGATGATAGTCTCATCAGCTTCTGCCCAAGTTCTTCCATCACCACCAAGAGAACCATCGGGTGCAGTTAGATAATCTATTCCAGGATCCAAAACAATACCATCTATAAGAGTAACTGTTTCACCACCATCTGGTGTGGGATCACCGTTTTCATCTAGAATAGGAATCATTGGTTGATCTGGATCATCAAAATAACCAAGATTACCATCTCCCATTTTACCACCGGGGAGAGTAGAAGAAGTATCTCCATTTGATATGGTGATAGTTCCATCAAGATTATCGACAACGTTTGCGATACCAACTCTTGCTTCAACTATACTTCCAGCACCAGTTCCACAGTTATCAGTAATTTTGATATTTGCATCATAATCACTATAATTCACACCAAGACGAGCAACATCAAGTGCTATCACTTGGCCATCTTGTGTGAGAATAACATTTGCGTCTGCACCAAAACCACCAGTAATCTTTGCTCTAGGTGGTCCACAAACTTCTGGTCCAAGAGCTTCCTCTTGAGTACCACCACACTGACTAGCTAGGTATAAACCATTGAAATTGATATTACTAAACCCATCCCCTACAGATTTTACAGCTCCTGTTACAGAATCTATAGTTCCTGTTACAGAGTCTATAGCCCCAGTCACAGAGTCTATAGCCCCAGTCACAGAGTCTATAGCTCCAGTCACAGAATTCAATGCACCATGAGCCTTCTTAGCTGCGTCAGTAATGGTCTTTAAACTCTTTTTCTTTTTCTTATTACCTGTATCCATTCCATACCAAGCACTCCAGTTTTCCTGAGTAGGACACTTTGGTTCTCCTTCACACTCAAAGAATGAAAAAACATCTTCAACCAACCAGTCAAGACTCGTCAAATCTGGAGTAGGCACTGGAGGTTCACCTCCAAGAATCGATAGGACATCATTAACTTCACCCAAGACACTAGAAAGGTTACCTGTCAATTCATCTAGAATAGTACCAATTTTGTTACCAACAATATCATCGACATAACAGAGTGGAAAATTAATTGCTTTCCTTAGTTCTCCAGCTGGTCCTAACATGTCAGTTAACATGTCCATCATTGTATCAAAAAGACCATCATATAACTTTGTATAGAGACAAGAAACTTGATCGTTTGCTTTTTCTATCTTGAGTCTCACTTCTGGCCTTTGATTTGGCATCACTGAGTAAAAAGAATCCTTGGCCTTATCATTCAACTCCTTGATAATCTTTTTCTGGGTTTGTTGGAGGATAGACTTCGTATTTGCAGACATATGTCTTGCAAGTTGCTTCTGAAGAGTTTGAATTTCTTTAGGAAGATTTGCCTTACCAACAGAAATTGCATTTCTTGGATCTTTGATTGATTTCTGAATATGTTCTATTTCACGAACAATATTCTGTACCTGTTTTTGAATTCTAGTTGTAGGAATCGGATCACAATCTTCTGTTTGTGAAAGAGGTTCTTCGATTTTACCCTTTCTCTCCATCTCCTTTGCAGACATCTCTTTGAGAGAGTTAGAACTTTGAACACTCTCAATAATTAAATCGTTATTTGATTTTCCTTTTGAATTAGTCTGACCTGCAGTTTGACCAGAACCACCCTCTTTTACAGAGAATGGTGAGACTTTATCTTTCTCTTGCTTTTTATCGTAAGAACTATGAGGGACAAATCTAGGTGCATCATCATCAAGACTTTTCGTTACCTCTTGATAATCATTATAACCAAGCACACCCATGATGATGGGTTGTTGGGCATCTTCACCATCAATAAAGAATCCAAAGACAAAGTTACCACCAACCAAATTCATCGATTGAGATGAGGCTCTACCTCCGCCACCTGCAGTGACAGGGTACATTACAGTTGCCCATGGTAGTTCTTCATCAGGAATAGCTTCTACAGATTCTGTATGGTATCCCATGATACGCACACGAACTCTTTCACCAAATCCTTTATATGAACTGTCCTCATTAGTATCTACAGGAACACCAGGTTGATTTCCAGTCCATGAATCTTCAGGAGCGACCTGACCAATCCACCACTGGAAACCATCTCTACCTACGAAGTGTCTCTTGAATAGTCCTTGTTCAATCATCAGAAACCTCCCTTCTTACCATAGGAATCACGAATCAGTCCCAAACTTGTGAGACAATCAGTTTGTGTGATTTTATGACAGACATGAGCTACCATGTATATACCTCCAGTCTGTTTGTTCTCATTTGTAGGATTACCACTCTCCATTTCAGGAAAATCACATTCAATCAAATCACCAGCTTTAATCTTAAAATTACCAGGAACTACAATGTTTGTTTTTACGGTGAAGAGTTGATTGTATCTCATTAGAGACTGAACTAATGTCTCTTCTGCCTTAAAGTTTGGAGCAGTTATATCTCCTTTCCAATTATCTAATTGTTTATCACCAGTTCCTTTCGGATTCACACCAATATCATTGATCAATTCTAACATTCTAGTTGGTTTCTGTGTAAATTGTTTTGATGTAAAATCTACCTTTTTACCGGCATTCTTGATTCCACCTTTTTGTGTTTCAATATTATAATCAACGACCTTGTAGTCCATGGCCATAAAGTCAAAGAATCTAGTCCTATTATTATATGTTCCCATATTCATGTTCTTATGAACTTCAGTGTCACTCTCAATAGTATAAGAAATAATCTGACTATCCTTTCCTTCAACAGGAATACCTGTATTGTTATAAGTATACTTTACTACTGGTTTTGCCTGACCAAACAAATTATCAATGGATTTGAAGTGCATCCCGTCTCTTGTTTGAAAGAACAAGAAACCAGCAGCATCACCTACACCTTCAGCTGGAACAGCTTTTGATGCCAACCAGGTGCATGTGTAGAATGCCTTTCTGTCACTACCATGAAAGTTGTATTCAAGGGAAGTGTCATCGATATCAAGTTTACCGGTGGACTTCAACTTATCTTTCAAAATAGTTTCAATATGATCTGAGATCTTACCTTCATACCTTTCAATAATTCTAGACTCTTGATTTGAAAAATGTTCCGCTGAAGAGAAATCAACAACATAGATGTCCTGTTGTGATCCAGGAACACCGTCTCTTACTTTATTCACATATAGAGGAACGGATATGGATTCTCCAAAGTTGTCTTCAATTACAATTTTAGCTTCTTCACCACCTCTAATAGGTAAACTATCAAGAACACCTTTATTCTTACTCTCACCTTCACCACCGTTACCAGTTTCTACAATAGTTACAGTCGATGTGTAAGCATTAGACAATACACTTTCGTAGTACCTGTAGTCAACTACAGTTGCAGACATGTCAACAGACTTTTCACCCTCAGAAGATTTGAGAGTGAAATCTTTAATATTACCACCACCAGTTACGTTATTTGACATTAACCTTTATACAAGAACCCAAGAACTTGTTGCTTCATCACACTATTTAACATGTCTCCACCAGAGAAAGATCCTTTACTACCACCACCAGATCCACCGGAAACGGAGGGTTCTGGTTTTGGTGGAAGAACTGAAACAGTATCTTCCTCACAATCACCGCAGTTACCTCCACCACCACCTTCATAAGAAGCCTGTGATTCTATACCAGCAGACATTGATGATTTAGATGGTGCAGTGATTTCTGCAGATGTCGTTGGTTGTGGTTTATCCACAGTATCCATAGTATTTGAATCTCTTGGTTTAGACATTGTAGCTGTTGCAGTCGCACCAATACTGTCTGCAACTTTCATTGACTTGTTTGCTTCAGGAATCTTTGTTTCCTGTGGTTGTACCTTTACTTCATTTTGTGATTCTTTCTTAGCCTTGTAATCTTTCATCGCCTGTTGATACTTTTTAGCACCAGATCTACCTTTTCCAAAATCATCTCTATTGGGTTTAGGGATTTCCTTGACTTCACCAACTTCGGAACTTCTTTCTGGTCCTGAGGAAGATTCAGTTTGGTTTCCTGACTGAATCTTTGCAGATGACATTGTTCCACTCATTTGTGGTGTGTCACTGGTTTCCTTTCCAGCCTCTTCCGTTTCACTACCATCCATTGGATCGTCACTGAAGAAAGCTCTAGAAGCTAACTTAGCTTTTTCTCCAATATTGTTTAGACTTAACATCCAAAGTGGATTAGGGATTTCAACATCTTGAATTCCTTTACCAGCATCTGCTCTTAAAAGAAGATTGAGTGGTCCGTAAGCTATATCGTTAAGATTAATACCAAAACGTGTTCCAAGGTCAGGTAGTTTGAACTTAGGAATAGCCTCATAAAATCTCGCGAAACCTTTACCAACCCATTCTAATGCAGCTTTACCAACTGACAATGCAGCCTTAAGATCTTCTGAAAGTCTCTTACCAAGAGCATCAAGTCCCCCTTCACCTCCATTGTCAAAGAGAACATATAAAAGATCTCCAACATATTCACCAATCAATCCACCAAGGATTGTACCAATACCAGGAAAGGGTACAAATGTACCAAGAAGACCACCAATAGCTGCACCAAAAGTCTTGAAAAGAGTTTGATTTAAGGGATCACCAGATAAAAAAGAAGATAAAGCAACAATCAGAGGTCCAACAATAGGAATTCTACCAAATCCCTTCGCTACAGATTTTAATGCTGCACCTGCACCTTTTGTTAATTTACCAGCTTTTGTGAGGAATTGGCCACCCGTCTTCGCAATCCCTCTGGTTGCCAATCTGGCATCAAAAGAAACTTTTGCTAATCTATTACCAATTCTAGATGCTGCTCCTCGGGCAAGGTTTTGAGCTCCTTTTCCAAGATTCTGGGCTCCTCTTGTGAGTGTTTGAGCTCCTTTTTGAACAGCCTTAGGTGTTATTTTACTAAGAACTTTACCTCCTATACTCAAAGCCCCTCTTCCTAATGTTTTAGCGAAGTTGATTGCCGCTCTAGCAGTCTTAAGAGCAAAACCACCTATACCCTTAAATACTTTAGAAAACAGTTTACCAACAGATTTGAATGCGTTAGATATTCCTTTTGTTGTAGAATTAAATACTTTTGATCCCGTTTTCTTGAATATATTAAGAAGGCTCTTACCAATAGATTTAAATGTTGTAAGTAGAAGTCTAAACCCATAGTAAATTTTACTTAGGTTTTCTCCAATAAACTTAAAAGTTTTAGCAATCGCATCAAAGTTCTTTATTATTGCAAGAACAAGAGATCCAAGAAGAATCTGAGTAAGAAAGTTCAGAATATTAAACTTATCATCAACTTTCTTGGCAACACCAAGTGCTCCTTTTCCTGCTTTACCAAGAAGGGATTCTTGCTTTTCTTCTCTTTTTCTCTTCTTATCTTTCTCTCTTTGTACTCTAGCCTTTCTAGATGCGTCCTTCTGACTTTTATAAGTTTTCTTTGTAATATTTTCTATCGATGTTGTCATTGCAACAATGTTCTCCAATTGGAGAGTCATTGATTCAATACTAACTTTTTTAGTTGATGGACCTGTACCTTTAACTTCAGTAGATAGTCCCCCACCAACCATTGATGTAGTTGGAACTATATCTGTTGACCCAGCAACAACTATCTGACCAGGAGTAGAGTATCCTCCTCTCCCTCCTTTTTTCTTTCCTACATTAACATTAGTTTTCTTATTTCTACCCTTACCAGAAACAAAATTCTTTGCACCTTTAGATACGGCTTTCTTCAAGCCCATACCAGATATTGCTTTTATTCCAGTGGCGATTAGTGGTAACATTATCCTACAATATTATAAATTGATTTGACAATGATAAGGTCAGGATTACCAAGATCAATTGGTGAGAAACCAGCTTTTGCTGATGAATTACCAACTGCTGCACTTGAACCACCTTGAGACGGAGCTTTTGGAGGAGCAACAACCTTCGGAGATTTAGGTGGACAAGCACAACTTGGTGGACCGGGTGGTTTTGTTCTACTAGTTGATGATATCATTGGAGAACCACTACTAGCTGGACTAACACTTGGTGGTATATCCTCTGGTCTCAAATTCGTTCCACCAGAAGATGATGGTGACGACATCTGAGGGCCACCGGTGACAGATGGTGGTGAAGATGGTGAAGAGAGTGCAGAACCACCAGATCTGTCTTTTTTTAACGCCTCAGTTATATCCTCTGGAGTGATTCCAGCTCTGTTTCCACCTGTACCGGCATATCTAGACGAACCTCTAGGTTTACCGGCTTCTGGATACTGAAGACCGACAGAAGCAAATTCTCTGGCCAAAGCCTGTCCTGCTTCTTTTGGATCATTCGTTTCACCTCTGAGATATGCACCGACAGCTGGTCTCTTGTGATTGATCACATATTCCTTAAACTTCTCCTGTGTCGCAGCATCATACATATCAGATCCTTTGATTCCCATTGTAGAAATAAATCCAGGCATCGTTATTGGAATAATCTGATACTTACCAGCAGCAAACAACTTACCAGAGTTTTGAAGTTCTGAAACCTCAGATACAGTCATGTCTGTTAAGTTTTTACCGAAGTATTTGGAAGCACCACCAGGACTATCACCAGCAACTCCTCTATTGATAGAATTATAGTTACCTTCGTGAGCGGCTATTACATTAAATGTGTTGGAACCCATTCCACCACCGCCACCTCCTCCTCCTCCACCGGAGGAAGAACCTCCACCAGAAGAAGAAGATCCACCAGAAACCATCGGTGTCTTTGGTGAAGATGATGAACTTCCAGATTCCCAATCTGAAACTGCTTGATTGTATTGTTTAGATCCCTCTCTAGTTAGTGGGAAATTCAATCTATTTGGTTTTGGTCCAGAACGAGCGGGTCCACTAGAACCACTACTCATCCCACCACCACTACCTCCTCCACCACCGGAGGAAGTATTAGGAGAAGGACTGTAATCTGATGACCCACCATTCTGAGCAACTAATGCTTGTACATCTTTGAGTAGTGTGGCAGATTGATCAAAGTCTTTCTGACCGATGGCCCCACTACCAAATTGACTCCAAGGAATATCAAATGCTCTACCAACATAATGGTAACTTGTTGCTGCGTGTTTACCTCCAGTTGTAGAACCAATCTGATACTTACGACCAGATGGACCTTTACCATTGGCCAGACCATTCTGTACAGCCTTTCTTAATTCTTCAGTGGCAAACCCAAAGTGATCGTGTGCATTAGAAACAGAACCATGGTCAGCTCTGTATCCAGGACGTGTGGGGTCACCATGAATATGTTCTACAATACCACCACCAGAATATCCAAGAACCTTTCCTTGTGTTGGTTTATTAGTTCCACCAGCATCGGCATTCATTCCCAAAAGTGTTTCTGCACCATAAGCTTCTACAGCTTTCTTACTCATTACAACTTCACCAGGTTGAAGAGCAACCAGTTGAGTATCAGGGCCCAGGCCACTAACTCTCTCTCCAGTATTACTATCTACCTGTCCACCACCAGCCATACCAGTTGCTTCTCCACCTTCTGCTGTTGATGGAACTTCAATAGTAGGAATCTGTGGTGCTTCAAATGTATTAATTTTTAGTGGTTGGTTATTACCTTCTTGTCCAATTAATTTAAGAACACCATTCAACATACTATTCAAACCAGCAAGACCTTCGTTGACCCTGTCAATTAGAAAATTAACTGGGAAAATTAAACCATTCCAAACAAACTTAATAACTCCATTGAAGAAATTGATAACTGGATTGAGTAGGTCAGCAAAGAACTTTTTAGGATTCTGAAGAATATCAATTAACTTTAAGACTGCAGCACCCTTGAGAATGTTCATGAAGAAATTCTTGATCATATCGAAGAAGTCTGTAAAAGGTTTAGTTACTTTCTTTTTTAAACCATCTCCAAACTTAGCAAGTCCACCTTTCTCAGATTTCTCTTCTCTGTCTCTCTTTTTGTCCTTCTCACTATCAACTCTTGTGCTCTGTCTTGATTTCTCTGCCAGTGCAAACTGGTCAGTCATTACACTAAGAATAGATTCGAGATTCTCCTCAATCTTTGTTAAACTCGGAGCAAGAACATCCTTAAGAAAACTCAGGGCACCACCTTTCTTATTTTTAGATTCTGATGAGGTTAATAATTTTCTTGAATCTTTCGAATCTTCAGAATCTTCACCTACTTCGGAATCAAATCCGAAGAACTTTTGAACCAACTCTGTGCCAGTTTTCTGTCCTCTGGCCGGTTTAAGTCTTCTCTGTGATCCTGTATATGTTCTAGTGTCTTTTGGTTTCTGTCTTGTAAAAGAAGATACATCGACCTTCTTTTCTTTAATCTTGAATCTACCTGTCTTACTCTTAACTCTCTTAAATTCATCAGTGAGTTTCTCTGTCTCAGTTGATGCCATTTTGGTAGATCCCATTCTACCAGCTAACATCCCTTCTTTCAGAAGAGTTTTATATTCATCATAATCTAAGTCATTTACATCTTCCAACCCAAGAAGGCGTAGAATAACCTCATCGATACTCTCACCGACAAGGTTATTACCTGCACTTTCGTAGATTGTCTTAGCCATTAGCCCCCTGTTGCGCTCTTTGTTCCTCTTCTTCTAAATGATTCTGAAGAAGCATAACGTAAACATCCCTCTCCCAGGGCATCATGTTTTCAATCTCTGTTAATGAATATTTATGGTACTGCATCAAGGCAAAATTGAGACGGAAGTAGTTCTCAAGATCCATGTGGATCATGCCTATGCGAAAAAACTAGACAGACCCTCCAATACCACACTACTCTTCACTTTTGTACTTGGATTTACAATCTCCACCGTATGTGACAATTTAGGCATTGTCTCAAAGAATTTCTCAATCTGTTTGAATTGAATTGAGTTCATCTGCTCAAGGAACTCGGTGATTTCTTTCTTAGTACAATCTGCAGCTGCCCAAACCTCATCTTCGGTATAGATTTTATCAATACAACCAGAAATAAGACTAAATGATTGATCTATATTGTTGGACTCCTCAAAGTCAAAATTGTTCTTGATAAACTGATCGAGTGATGGATACTTCATCTCCATCATCAGACTATCATCAATTTTGATTTGTTTACTATGTTCTTCATTCTCAATGACATTGATGTCATCCAGATTGATAGTAACGGGAATAGGTGTTACTCCATCGTCAGGTGCAGTGATATTGACTTCTACTTCTTCACCAACAGACTTACCACGAATGTTCAAAAACAAATACTCAATGTCAAATGTGGGGAGTGTCTCTACCTTAATTCCTTTTGTGGAAATACAGTTCTTAATTACAGCTTTGATTGCTGTAGTAATTTGCTTACTATCCTCACTCTCTAGTGCAATAACAAGAAGTTTTTCTTCTTTTACAAGGAATGGTCGATACTTGACCGTCTGTTTAGTAGAAGGCATCACCAATTCATAAGTTGGTGTTGCAATTTTTGGTAAAGGCATAATAACCTAAAGGACTTCAGTGTCAGTATTTATCACCCTCTAACCTGTCTCTTTTCTCTTACATATCTTTGATACGCCATAGAAACAGTCACCCTCAAAATATCACTCTGAGCATATGCAACAGGAATACTCACAATGTTCAAAGGGAACGCTTGAACAAAAGTATAGTTCATAAAGAATGTTCTACCATCATCAAAAATTCTATTACTTGTAGAGACATCTTTTTCAAACTTTGTGATGAATACATTGGTCATGTATGAATCAGGATAGTTCATCCTGTAGTTAGCAGAAGATGACTTTTGATCATTTTTACTTAGATACTGACCACGACCAACTCCAGAAATGTAATCCATCCAACCATCAAAGAATTCAATAACCTTATAATCATGATCAACGTAAAATGTAAAGTCAGTGGTGGCATCATACATTCTTCTATATGCCATTCTTTCTCTGACACCATGATAGTCACCAGTGACTTCATGAGTAGAAAGACTGGTTCCTGGTAGTGATACAGCTTCACACAAAAGTTCTACATTTTCACCATCTTGTGAATAGTTGAAACCCTCCCCTGCAAGGTGTGAAACCACACTAGCTGGTGGTTGAAGTTTCACCTGATACACAGATGTCTGTGCTAGATGTAGAAATCTACTTCTTAAATCTGATGTTCTGATTGCCCCAGCCATCTATAAATATTGGGAGTACCATACTATGTATATGGGTGAATCAATAAAATCATTATTCAAACCTTCTCACCCTGAGAAATATCAAGGTAACCCCAATAATATCATCTGTCGTTCTTCATGGGAAAGGCGTTTCTGTTTCTGGTGTGATACCAATGAGAATGTATTGAGGTGGGCTTCAGAAGAATTTTCAATCCCATATGTGGCACCTGACGGTAGAGTGAGACGATACTATCCTGATTTCTTAATTGAATTCAGAGATATCAATGGGAAAGTGAAGAAACAAATTATCGAAGTCAAACCAAAGAAACAAACACAACCACCCAAACCAGGACAGAGAGCCACTAAGTCTTATTTGTATGAGGCACAAACATATGAAAAGAATATGAGAAAGTGGCAAGCGGCTTGCGAGTTTGCTAAAGATAATGGGATTGAGTTTAGAATAATTACGGAGGATGAACTTGGCATCAAACAATACGGAACAAGAAGAGTACCTAAAAAGCGACAACAAAAGAACAGACGGACTCATCGATAGTCTTTCTAGAATAGGAAATGATCCAGAAGATTTATTTCTGGAGATTCTAGATGTCATTAGTAATACATCTGAACCAGTTCCTCTACCAGGAAGATATTATACTTTCATCTATAAGGCAAAGACACCAAGAATTGAGTATGATGCTCACCCACTTATTGCCTGTACTGGTGTATATAACTGGGGATTTACTGGTATCAACTATCACTGGGGAGAAGGTAGACAATATACATGGGAAGAAGTTGGTAGTATGTTCTACTTAGTTTATCCAAACGAACTGAGTGACCTTAGAAGTATTCCATATCAATATTTCAAACTAAATAGTTAAAAGTATTCATTCTGATGGCAGTTAAATCACTTAGAAAAGTCTGGAGTGGAGTAACACTGGATGAGAGCATCGACACAAAGACTGGGAAGATGACTCTGAGCAAGGGAGAAGATCTCCAACTGGCACACTCTGACACCACAAACTGGGTGATAGATCAACCTGCATCTTTTGCTAGACTCTATAACAATGCCAACTCACTAACTGCTCTTGATACTACAGAGTTGTCGGTCGAAGACTTTGAAGGAATATTCTATAGTGAAGTCAATACATTTAATGAAGATAGAGCTAATGTTCTAAACAATCCTTCAAATTTTACTGACATCGATGCAAATGACATATTAAGAACACAACAAAGTTTCTTTGATGAACGTATTCCTGGAATTTCTAATCCAATAACAAAGCAACAGGTTACATCTAAAAGTGATGTAACTATTGGTAATCCTGATGGTATTGATCCTCAAACTTTTGAAAATGCATCAAACTTTATTAGTAATGCAGTTGGAAGAGTTACCAATAATAGATCACTGAGAGGAACAACTTCTAGATCTAGTATTGCAAGTATGAGATATCCAATCGGTCAGATACCTGATCTTGGATATGATTTTATTCAGTTTGAAGTTTATGATTATTCCAATAAAGATGGCACACTCACCGTAGAAAACGCTGAAGAAAGACTTGGTGCCAAACTAGAAACAATCACTCTTCCTATGGTTGGTAATTTATCAGACACTACTGGTGTTGACTGGGGTGGTGACAAGTTGAATCCAATTAAAAAAATTGCAGGACAGACGGCTATGGATGCAATCGATAGTGCTTCTGAATTTGATGTTCAAGGGATAGCTGATGCTTTCTCGGGAGGAGTGACCCAGGCCAAAGATGCACTCTTGAAAGATCCTGGAACAAAATCAGCAATTGCTGCTTATTTTGCTGGTCAAGCAGTTGGTGCAAATCTCCTAACTAGAGGAACTGGTCAAGTTTTGAATCCAAACCTTGAGCTCTTGTTTAGTGGTCCATCTTTGAGGTCATTCAGTTTTAACTTTGCTTTTAGACCAAGATCTCAAGATGAATCACAAATGATTAGAGCCATCATCCGAACATTTAAGAGAGCTATGGCTCCAATAAGATCAACATCAAGTTTCTTTCTTCAAACACCAAACGTATTTAAGATCAAATATATCTTGAATAGTGGGGAAGAACATCCATTTATGAATCGAATTAAACCATGTGCTCTAACAAACTTTGGAGTCTCATATACACCAGATGGAAGTTATATGACATATGATGATGGTGGCCTAACTGGATATGATGTGAAAATGAGTTTCGGTGAATTGACGCCTATATATGCTGATGACCACGAAGAAGCAGGAGGAATGGGTTTCTAATGGCATTTCCAACTTATTTCAGAAATGTTCCAGATTTCGATTATGTAAGCCGTCTTCCTGGATCCAAAAGTATCTCTGATTATGTCAGAGTCAAAAATCTTTTCAGACGAGTTAAAATTAGACCTGATATCTTTGCGGATATTACATATTTTACCAAATATAAGGTCAATTCTCCAGATAGACCAGACAATGTAGCAAGAGAGGTTTATGGTGACCCCAACCTTGATTGGTTAGTGATGCTTTCCAATAATATCATTCATCTTGAGAACGAATGGCCTCTTACACAGATTGCTTTCAATAACTATTGTCTGTCTAAGTATGGATCTTATGAAAATCTGTATAATGTTCATCATTACGAAACTCAGGAAGTTAGAGATAGTAGAGGAGATATCATTCTTGAAAAGGGATTACAGGTTTCATCAACATTCAATATGACTTTCTTTGACCCTGGAATTGGACAAGAAGTGATTGCAAATAATATTGTCGATGAAATTACCAACTTGGACCACGAAGAGAGAATCCAAGACAAAAAATCAAATATACTTCTTCTTGATAGGAGATATATCAATTTGGTAATAAATGATATCGACACTATTATGCCATATAAAGAGGGTAGTAGTCAGTTTGAGTCATTTGATGTTGTGAAAGGTGATAACATCCGTCTTTACGAGTAAGCACTAAAAAACCACCATTTCTGGTGGTTTGAAAAAAGTAAAGGGGGTCAAAAATGCCAGGAATATTTTTTCCGACATTTATGAAAACAAAAGTCGAATTTCCCTCAGGAGTCAGCTAACTTTGCAAAGTATGACATAGGGTCGTCATCATCAGATCCACTGTCGCTAGAAACGGATGGTTCCTCAACAGTTTTTGCTGCCTTAACAGAGTCTTCGAGTTTACGGAGGACATCTTCCTCTGAGACTCGTTTGGTTTCTGATGTTGCGTAGTTATCATACTCGGTTTCTTCTTCTACAGGACGACGATTTGATTTACCAAGGACTGCATCCAGTCTCTTCTTCAGGTCATCATATGACTTGAACTTATCAGAAGCTACAAGATCCGTGAGGGAATACTGTTTCTTCCAGATAGCTTCAAGTGCTTCATCATCATCAAGAAGTGCACCTGTACTGGCAAACTCACTGGAATCATAGTTCCAGTATCCAGCAACCTTCTTCAGTTTCAGTTTGAAGTTAGCACCTTGCCAGAAATCGAAAGGATTGATAGGATCCTCATCTTCGAATTCAGGTTGCATTGCATCCATGATCTTGTCAAAGATCTTTTTACCAAACTTGTAGAGGAACACACCACCTTCATTCTGAGGGTTAGCAGGATCCTTTACAACATAAATGTTGGCGTAGAAGGAAAGCTTACGCTTTTGTTTACGAACAGTGTCTTTATCTGCATCATTACCACTATTCCAGAGTTCACGGTTCAGTTCACCCAGAGGGTCTTTTTGTCCGATAGTGGTCAGTGAGTTCTCGATATACCAACCACCAGGACCTTGGAAGGCGTGTGAGAAGAGTTTTACCCAAGGAAGGTCTTCACCATCAGGTGCAGGGAGGAAACGGATAACAGCATATCCATTACCAGACTTGTCCATTTCTGGTTTCCAGAGACGGTCATCAGCACCACCTCCACCAGTATTGTTTTGTTTCTCAACCTCTCTTACGAGTTTGGCAGTCAGACTACCAAGAGAAGATTGTTTTTTGAGATTTGAAAATGACATTCGTATTTGTTGTGTGTTTGTATTTGGCTTGTGTGACGTGGCTTTAGGGATTGTCTAGCCCATAGATTCAAGACTCTCTGAGAGACTTCTTCATGTTATCAATAATCTGTGTCATGTTCCCAAACACATATGCCAGATCGACATCTGGTGGGAACCCGAGTTGTTTAGCTTGTTCGAGAATCTGTTTCTTCATATCCACTGCAGTAGGATCATCAGACAATGTCATACGAGTATAGAGGACCCTCTGTTTGTTGAGGAGATCTTCTAACATTTCTACATGATCAAGTTTATCTTGATTGTTCATCTGGGGAAACTCCCAGACCTTTGCATAGATTTTCTCCTGAAGGATTGAAATTTCCTTCAGTTCTTGTTGAACAATGTCTGATTTGAAAAAACTCATTCTTCTGCTTCTACTTCTTCTGTGGTTTCTTCTGTAGTTGTTTCTTCTTCTGCTAGAAGTTGTTGTAGAACATCAATAGCACCTGTCAGTTTCAGATACTGAGACCTACCTTGTTCTAGGTTATTCTGAAGATCAGCAATCTTCTGTTGAAGATCATTCCTTTGAGAGATGAGATTCTGAAGGACTTCTCTTTGATCAATCATGACAATACTACCTCTTTTAAAATCTTTTTGTATTTGAATACATCAATATGTAGAAAGGAAGAATACTTCTTCATTCTAGAACTAACAGATGTCCATACTGGATCAGTTAGTTTTTTATCAAAGTTCTTTTGATATCCAAAGACTCTATCATAGATTACCATGGTTTCAAGAGAAATATCTTTGGTAAGATGTTTCTTCAATAGAATCGGATGACCTTTGGAACAATCGAACACATCATCAACTTTGTGTTCATCAAATAATTTTGATGACTCTTCACGGAAAAGATAAGTCAGGGACTGAACTCTCTTCTTCCATTCATTATAAGTTGTTTCTCCATTTCTTACAAGTTCACCAATCCATAATGATCCAGGGTCATCACAGTCAGCGAAGTTAGAAACGAAGAACTCAATTACCTCAGTATCATCCTTCTGACGACTGAGTTTCTCAAAGAAGAAACGATCTTTCCTCTTGTAGAATGACTGAACACTTGCACGACTTTTACCACAATACTTATGCCAATCATAACTGGGTTTAGTAAAGTGGTTCTTGAGACCTAAGTATGACTTATAGCACTCAAATGGATTCACTTTTGGTATCATTAATGTTAATCATAATCAAATTGGTAACTTGGCGTGGGAAGTTCTCTTCAACAGATTCAATTCCATTGCTTCACACTTGAGTTTTTCTTTCAGTGGTTTGGATACCAACTTAGGAACAGACTCAACCTCAACATTATTCTTTTCACAAAAGAAGACAATAGCATCGACATACTTCATGCCTTTGTTTTCAAGGACGATCCTTTCTATCTCTTCAGTGAATGTTCTAGCACAATAAAACTTACTCTTGAAGATTTCGTTGATGCTTTCATCGGTTTTCTTAGGCATATTCCTTAAGTTTGGATTCAGCAAACTCTCCAACGTAATCGTAGAGAAGACTGATGTACTTACGTTTGTCTCTTTCTTCATAGACTTCCACTTCACCGTTTTCACATGTCATAACAATGACGAATTTCTTAACCATTATATCCTTCATCTCATACAACATACAAGCATAAGCTGCACACTGTACAAAATAGTCTTCGATCCACTCCCGAGGTTTTGGTTTAGCTGATGTCTTAAAATCAATGATAGACAACTCACCATCAAACTCTGCGATACAATCAACAGAACCAGCTATACCAATCTCAAAACTCCAGAGTGATTGTTCCTGACATAGAATATTATTGATTCTATTCAGTGTGGGTTTAGCCTGTTTGAATAAAAACTCAGAAAGAGGAAGAACATCAGACATCTCATCAGGTTCTACATTGTTTAGATACTCTTCAATCAATGTGTGAGCATCAGTTCCACGATGTGTAGCCTTACGAGTGATGTTGTTGGCTTCTTTTTCACCAACCTTGGCTCTCCAGGCTTTGAACTTATCTTTGTTTCTGTGACTAATTACAGAGGTAATAGATGGGAGTTTGATAAGTTTATCAGTTCCCATCGCCTTGTAATAACGAACCCCATCAATAGTCTCTCGTTCAATGGGAACGAAAGGTACATCCTCATGTAAAAACATTACAACCCCAATTCAAGTTTAGCTATGATATACTCCTTAACCAATCCACTACGGCAGATGTCCTCAGCCTGGAACTCAATAGTTTCAAAGGATGGCATACTGTTGATAATTCTCATAAAGTCAACAATACCATTCTTCTCTGCTGTTTTTGTCAGGTCAGTTTGAGTGGCATCACCACAGAACATAATCTTAGAACTTTCACCTACACGAGTAATGATACTATCAAGTTCATGGAAGTTCAAGTTCTGAAACTCATCGATGATCAAGATAGAGTTATCGAATGTAGTACCACGGATGAATGATGTACTCCAGAAGGAGATAGTTCCTTGTGCCTTGAGATTGGCATACAACATCTCAAAGGAGTTATCATCAGGCATCTCGAACATGTATTTCACCATGTTCTTATATGGAATCTGATACAGAGAAGACTTATCCTCATGATCACCGGGAAGGAAACCAATCTCTCTAGTAGCCACAAGAGACCTGACGATGTAGATCTTATCGTATGGTGTCTTAGGGTCTAGAACATCCAGAAGAGCGTTGTAGAGGGTGATAAAGGTTTTACCTGTACCAGCCACACCATACGCTACAAGGTTCTGTTCCTTACCATATAAGTTGAAGAATTTCTCTTGATTATCAGTAAGAGGTTCAATCTTCTTGATGTAGTCAAGATTGATTGGTTTCTTCCTCTTCATTACTCGGTTACTAGTTCCAAACGGAACAGGGTTTGTACCAATACCGGACTTACTCTTTCTAGGCATAAACTCAAATAGGTTTTACGTTTGAACCGGGCATCTTAGATGCTCTTGTGAGGACTTCGTTCCATCCTGGCTTAGACTTTACTAGTCTATCATAGATCTCTCCTACTTCACCAACTCCTGGTGCTGTAGTTGGATCTGACCAATCACGAGTCCACTCAGGGTTGTCTTCTTTCCACTGATCCCAATCATGAACAGAACATTCCACTTCTTTCTGTTCACCAGTTTCCTTGTTATATACTGGATACTTAGCCATAATATCTCCTAAGTGTGTATATTTATGTTTCGTTTTAGATCCATTCCATGGCTTCTGAGATAGAGGGGAACTGTTCTACAAAGATCTTCTTACATGAATTTGCAATGTCCATGTGTTCTTTCTGAGTTCCGTGTGCAGATCTCAATTCAATATAATGTAACCAACTGCGAGCTGAGCCGGTCATGTATAATTTTGTTGGTGTTGCCAAAGGCAATACAAAGCGTGCACACTCTTTTGCCACACCAGCATCCAACATTTGTTTGTAGAGGTTACTAGCTGAACTGAACAAAGTAATCATCTGTCTGTTCAATTTCTCTACAATCTCAGGATCTAGATCGTCGATACTATTCTGACGATTCTTATCATCCTGTCGTCTCAGTTCTGGGAGTTCGATATCACCAAGGAATGATGTAGGTGCATACCTCTGTGAAAATTCCTGAAATGTGAACGAACGATGGCGCAGGATCTGAGCTGCGATTCCTCTGGTGGTTGTAATTTCTAGAGTCATGAACGCCTGTTCAAAGATACTCCAGTGTTGATGCTTGATGCAATACTTCAACAGACCAGAGAACTTATCGTTATCCTGGTTGTTTGGATTGCTCACCCTCGCACAATAAGCTATGTGTTTTTCAGCATCAGGTGTAACTGATACTAATTTGGCTCCGGGTTTCATTTCTGATACTTCCATGTGGGTTTCTTTCCTCTCGAATCACAGTCGTTACAATAGTATGAATAATTATACTTGAATCCTTTCACGGGTTGAAAGTATTCAGAATTTAATGGATATTCAGAATGACACTTACTACAAGTCCTTGTCGTCGGACTTTCTAATTGCTTTGAGTTTCTTGTACTCAGTTTTAACGCGTTGGTAAGCCTCTTCAGCAGTGAGACTCCCTCCCAGTTCCATTGCACAGATAATCTCCACTTGAATACCGAATGATCGTAAAGCCTTTTCGTAATTATTAAGATTGTACATTAAGCAGAATTTGAAAAATAAGTCTTGAAGTAAGAGTCGATACCATGGTGTATTTTATGTCCCTGACTCACCCAGGTATCGACACATTCGTAAATATCTTTGGTTGAGTAGGAGGCTTCTTCAATCCGTACTCCACCATACTTATTTAGAAGGATGGAGAGACATGTCTGTCTGAGTTTGAGACGGTCGTCATCATATCTCCAGTCTTGATTACTCATCGTCTTCAAATACCTCGTCGTAGTCAGCAAGTGGGGGAAGATACTCTGATTGATTAGTATATGCTTCCACATCAGAGTATACCTCAGACTCCAAAGCATCCACAAGAAGTCTAAGGTTCCTAACAATCAACTTAAGCTTTTCCTTTTCCATTAAAAAAGAGGGGAACTAGTCCCCTCATTATATCACCTGTTTGTATATTAAACAAGTGTATTATGCAAGTACATCACTTACGGTAGATTTGACCACGATAGCAGAAGGTGCCATGTGCCTCCTTACCTTTCTGGTGTACATTACACTCAACACCACGATAACGAGTGAGAGTGATCTGTGCGTCATGAAGAGCAGATGCTTTGTTGATCTGCTTTCTGATCAGATTAAGTGTGTTCATTTGTTTACTCCTAAAGTAGTTGGATTTTTAGGTCCGTTCCTTTAGTTGGCTTTTGCGTCCCAATAACATTCTGGTGTTGATTCCTTTACGGTCTCAACCAACTCAATAACTACCTCTTGGGGCAAGTTATTTTGTGACCTTATCCTCAACATAATAGCATCGGCATCAGCACACGTTAGTGTTGAATAAACTAGTAGATCTATCATGGGATGAACGCTCCGTTCCGAGTCAACTTACTTGCGTCTAGTTACCTAGATGAACGATAGGTTAATTATAACCTCATATTCTATATATGTCAACCCCTTTTTAAAGTGTATCAACTGTTACCGGATGATACCGTTTGACTTCAAATACTGGAGAGTTTCTTTCAAAGTTCCTCTGTGTTCGACTCCGATTGATACTTGAGGATACTCTGCTCCATCTCCAAACTCTGCCTGAAATTCGCTCTGAGTAAACTCTTTATCTAAAGTGTATTCGTGAAAATCATTGTAGACACTCTTGAGAAGCATACCTGCCCTCTCACACTCTTGACTACCATTACTATAAATCCATGCCTGCATAATAGTTAATCCCTCTGTCTCCAATCTTCAGGTTTTTCTTGATGAAACCACTGAGCAATTTCATCTGTGTTACTGAACCCCGTTTTATGATTGGATGGGTCGGGGTCACCTAGTCCCATCCTGTTCATAAAATCATCCATAGTTCCTTCTTGGATACCCTGAGATGATTGTCTTCTTGCTTTCTTCAACATCTCATTCGCTGTTGTGTTTGCTTTAGCAAGTTTCTGTGCCCATACCATATCATCGAGTTTTACCTCTACATCATTAGCAATACACTTACAAATGAACTCTAACCGAAGCCTATATTGGGTAGACAACATACTAATATGACCTTTATCTTATTTATTTTTGGATGAGAAATATATTTTATAATATTTCTTGATCATTGTTCGTATTATCTCCTTATCCTCATACTCTTCTAATAGATTAAGAAGTGCAGAACTACCTTCTAGTTCAGAGATTAACCTAAGAATATCTACACGATTAAAATCCTGCTTCACGAGATTCATCGATCATCTTGGATACGATATCTTCAGTGCCATCAAGGTTCTTGACAGCAAATAAGTTTGATCTCTGATACTTCTTGACTTTCTTGTACTTCTTCAAGAGATCCTGAACCTGATCTGGGTTCATACCAATTCCTTCAAAGTCAATATCAAATCCATCAGCTGCCATCTGTCTTACCACTCCATAATTTTGGACTCACAGTTCCACCAGACTGTGTAATGTTGATTAGATCTTTCTTGTACTTGTCGTAGAACTCATCAAAGATATCAACTACCTTGACAGATTGAACAACATCATAACGAGTTTCACCTTCTACCTTGTACTCTACAAGATATGCATTGTTAGGAAGGTTCTTGTTGTCTGCTAGATCCTTCTTACCATTTTCATGGATGTAACGCACTTTACTCAAGACCTCCCTCCCCATTGGATATCAGGATATGCTTTAGAAACATGATCCTGTGTTAGTTTGTATTTACTTGTTAGTTCTTTATCCTTTACAAGACAAATAATTTGTGCCTCATCAGGATGAAGACCTTCCAACATTTGAATAAACATAGACTCACGACGAGTCTTACTCAAACTATCATTACCACCTTTCACAAAGTGATAAAGGTTTTTCCACTCCTTACGAAGTGAAGTGTGGTCAGTTCCAATAGGTACTTCATTCTTATTGAATGGTACTTCACCATCGGGAAGCATACTGACCACAGTCTCATCAAAGTTCCAGATCAAAATAGAAGTCAAACCATCATTACGGTACTTCTTAAGAATCTCAACCTTCTTTGCTGCAGACCTTTGTTTAGATACCTCTTCGAGGATTTCATGAACAAAAGCGTTAGCTGGAAGTTCTTTTGTCTTCTTTGTTGATGTAGCCATAGTAATTTCTGTTCTCGTTTCAGTGTATCGTATTTAGATCATTCAGTCAAGGGACCATCACTAGGATCGAATCCTTCTCCTTCTGAATCTCCTTCAAATCTGACAGCCCATACTGTCTCTGGAATAATCTGTCCGTTCTCATCGAACATTTCTGGGTGTGTTGGAATAAACTTGGAGTCTCTTTGAAGAACGTATTCTTTGGCGATCCATCCAACTACAGATCCTACAATTAAAAACATCAGTGAAAAGATTACACTGAATGTGAGTGTGATTGCTAGCATTTCATTCCTCCTTCTTTTTGATGTCAAAAGACATATCAAACGATAGATGGAACTCCCTTCTGAAAAAGGAAATCATCTGTCCAAACTTTACCTGAAAGGTCTTTGATGGTTCTGGTTTCCTCCTTTTATTTCTCATCAGTAACTCTACACCACGATTTATCTCTGGTAGGTCACTTGTTTGTTTATTTAGAGTTAGTTCTCCTCTTTCTTCCTGGTCTCTTTTCTTGTCCATACTTCCATGCTCCTTGTAGAAGACTCTCTAAAAAGTCTTTGATCTTTCTGGCTTCAGGTTTACCAAGATGACCATAAGCCTCTCTTAGTTGTTTGTGTTCAGAATCAGATCCACCTTCTAAATAGTCTTCCAAATCATAAATGAGGAGAGTAATATTCTTGGCAGTTTGACTCTCCAAGAAAACATCAACATCTCTCTTGGTTGCCTTGTTTGATTTTAGGAGATCGTACATATCCAACATGAACTTACCTCTGTTAAAGGCATAGTCCACTGCTTGTTCAACGATAGTTTCGATCTCCCAGATGTTATCCATCAAATTAGTTTGTTTTCTCTCAGGTATTTAACTGTTTCGGTAAATCCACCAATCAAAGTTTCTTCTTGTAAAACTTTGGGAAAGGTTGACCTACCAAATTTATCAATAAATTCTTCTCTTGTAAAGTCTCTTCCAAGTTTAAGCACCACATACTTAACCTCTGCTAGTTGTAATGCTCTAACAACTTTAACACAGTAAGGACAACCATCCTTTGAATAAACAGAATACGTCATAACAATATAAGGAAAGGAATTAAAACCATAAAGGTTGATATTGAAATACCCCCAACTCCATTACGAAGATGGGGGATGAAACTGAAAGGGTCTTCAGGCATCTAGTGTGTCTCTGAGTGTTCTATCTCTTTTGAGTTTCTCGATGAAATCATTTGGTGCCAGTTTAGCACTGTACCCAGGATAGAATCTCTCCATCAGTTTGGGAACTGCTAAACAACCAGGGTATCCACCCTTGATCCATACCTCCTCACGGTCATCGAGAACCACATGGTTGAATGGAAACTTTTTGATTCTAGTCATCGGTTGATTCATAAGTGAACGTTTTGTTCTTGACCTTGGTGTCGAACTCACCAGTCTTGCCTGGATTCATTTTACCAGTTTTGATCCTTTTATTCATACCGGGGAAGTCACTTTTATTAGTGCCCACCAGAGCGGCACTCCCTTTGGGTTTCTTCTTCAGGAGAACAGCATCCTGATCATACTTCTTACCAAGTTTCTTCATGGTCTTGGCAAAACGTTTCTTACCCATCTTACCTGAGGAGACCACAGAAGACCTCTCTCCGACCTTTCTCTCGTTCTTCTGTCCCTTGTTCTCAGTGTATCTACCAGAGACCTTGGTGGGACCAGGAAGACCTGCTCCACGGATATCACGATCCAGTTGTTTGGAACGAGCTTGATTCTCTTTCTTAGACTTGTCACCACGTTGAGCAGACATAATAGCCGTTCCCTTAGACGAATCCTTCTGACGGATACGATTAAGGGACGACTCTTGCATGAATTCTAGAAAGGTCATCTATTCTAATAGCTCTATAGAGTTATTTATTTACAGGATAGGTTATAGTGACTCTTCTTTTCTCTATCCCATTAGAATCAAGAACTGACATCTCATGAAGATGACCATCAAGTTCTTTTGTGATCCTCTCCAGATCGGCTTTCTGTTCCTCGTTCATTGGGTTTTTCATATGGATGTGCAGGTTTAAATTCACCTTCAGGAAATGGTTGAGTTTTGGAAAGATCTCTTCGTGATTGATTTTTGATGATGATGAAAGCATCTTTGTTGTACTTACGAGTACCAAGAGGTGATTGCCACTTCTTATTGTACTCCTCACCAACATCAATACCAGAGACGGACATTCCACCAATCTCTAGAGTAACATCATCAGCACCAGACCACCCGAGGGTGACGATAGTTTTTGACAGTTGTTCTACCAGGTTTGGTTCTCCCATCACTCTATCCTCTGGTTCTAGATTTCCATTCATTTTCTAAACTCCTGTGACTTGTACATGGACACTGGATTTTCACCACGAACGATACTCTTAGCATCCTCTTCAAAGAGTTCCATACCTTTATCAGTGAGAATGTGATCATACATTTGATCAAATACCTTGGGTGGCATCGTGACTACATCAGCTCCATTATACCATGAACGAACTGCTCTATGAACATTACGAATAGAGGCAGACAGAACCTGAGTCCTGATACCATGGATACGATACAGTTCTGCGATCCCTCTAACCACCTCCAGACCAGCTACCTGTTGGTCGTCTAGGCGACCCACGAAAGGACTGACATAAGTGGCTCCTGCCTTGGCTGACAGGACTGCCTGAGGGAGGGAGAAGATGAGTGTGACGTTCACTCTGATGAGTTCTCTGGAGAGGGCCTTACAGGCCACCAGACCCTCACGGGTGCAGGGAACCTTGACTGTTGTCACATCTCCAAACTTCTTATGTAGTTCACGACCCTCAAGGATCATGTCATTTGCAGTTCCCATCACCTCCATACTGATATCTGGAACACCAAGATCTTTGAGTTCTTGATATACATCGAGAGGGTCTCTACCACTTTTCATGATCAGTGTGGGATTAGTGGTAACACCATCCACAAGACCAGTGGCAAAATACTTCTTAATTACTTCTGTGTCTGCTGTGTCTAAAAAGATTCTCATGCTGGATAATCCCATTTGGTAATTTGTTCTGTTTTATGTTGTGGTCCCCATGATCCATCCTTATGGATGTAGGGAGCTGTCCTGACTGGACAACTTTCACCAACACATAGGAGGTCCTCTACGATTCTCCATGACTCTAACACCTCCTCGGCGTGAACGAAGTGTGATTGGTCACCTCTCAAAGCGTCATAGAAGAGCTTGACATATCCATCCACCGCATCCTCTGAATACCAGTGAGTTAGTGTGGCTGTCTCTACTTTATCTTCTAAACCTGGTGACTTCATGTCGATACGAATATCTACATGTGGTTTAGGTTGGAGTCGGATAACAATACGATCATTATACTCATGACCTTCAAAGAGTTTGAGTGGGGGTTCTCTCAGTTTGATAACAACCTCAGCACATTGGTAAGGCATCTTCTTACCAGTCATGAAGTGAAAGGGAACTCCTTTCCACCTCCAGTTATCAATGTAGATATCACCAGCTACAAAGGTTTGAGTTAGTGAGAATGGTTCAACACCTTCTTCTTTTGTATAAGATTCATACTGACCAGTGATAAGTTTACCTCCCAGTCTTGCTGCTGAAAGAACCTTTACCTTCTCACGACGAATCTCTTTAGCGTCATTCTTACAAGGTGCTTCCATAGCAATCAGTGCCAGGATTTGTAACATGTGGTTCTGTAACATGTCACGAACTGCACCGGCTCCCTCATAGTATTGAGCCCTACCTTCACAACCGATAGTTTCAGTTGCGAAGATCTGAATCTCTTCTATGAAGTTCCTGTTCCAAAGTGGTTCAAGAAGAGTATTACTAAAACGGGTAGCAAGAATGTTATTGACAGTATCTTTACCAAGATAATGGTCAATGCGATATACTTGTTTCTCGCGTAGACATCCAGAAACCACAGATTGTAGATAATTAGCAGATTGAAGATCGGTCCCAAAAGGTTTCTCAATAATGACTCTAGTTTTCTCTGGGTCATTGACCAGTCCTGCCTCCTTTAGATTAGAAACTGCGTCACCATATCTTTCAGGGGGAACTGAAAGAAAGTATGTCATGTCATCAGATAGTGGAATAGATCTGAGAGAGTCCACATCACTCAGGTCACACTGATGATAATCTAGATTGACAGAAAATTCACCTGGGTAATACCTACCAAGACTTTCCAACCAACTTTCTCTTGTATTTTCTCTTCGTGCTGCACCAATCACCTTTAGGTTCTCTGGAAGAGTTCCGTTCTCCCAGAGAGTAAAGAGTGCTGGAATAAGTTTCCTTCTACAAAGGTCTCCTGTTGCACCAAAGATAACAAGTGTTCTAGTGGGCTGTTCCATTTCCGTCATAATCATCTGAGTCGTAGTAGTTATTCTCACCTTTTCGTAGCCCGAAATATATCGTGGTACATACAAAGGGTATTGTTGCCCAAAGTAAGACATCAGCGAACGTCATGACCACCAAACATAGATCTCATTCCGTTCAGGATTCTGTTTCCAAACTCTCCAAGTCTTCTTGAGTTGAATCGTTCGAATAGTGCAGTAGTAATGACAGGAGCGGGTACCCCAAGATCCACAGCGGCGTTAACAGTCCAACGACCTTCACCACTATCGCTAACTCCCCCACTGAAATTGCCAAGCTTAGGATCACTCCGTAGTACATCCGCAGTAAGATCAAGTAACCAAGACCCAACCACACTACCACGACGCCATAACTCAGCCACTTCAGCAACATCAATGTCATACTGATAATTCTCTGGGTCTGACATTGGAGCCACTTCTGCATCACCCTCCGCTACATACTTTGATCCGGCATCAGCGTTGTAAAGAATATTGAATCCTTCAGCGTACGCCTGCATGATACCATATTCTACCCCGTTGTGAACCATCTTGACAAAGTGTCCAGCTCCTGGTGGTCCACAGTGTAACCAACCATGTTCTGCAGAGGTCACCCAACTACGATCATTTGTCCGGGGAGCCGCAGAGAGTCCTGGAGAGAGGGCCCTGAAGATAGGTGAACAGACGGATACTGCCGAACTTGTGCCACCAACCATAAGACAATATCCACGGCTAAGACCATAAACACCACCACTAGTACCACAGTCAATATACTGGATGCCCAGTTTCTCAAGGTATTGTGCTCTCCTCCTGGAATCCTTAAAATTGGAATTGCCATGATCAATAATAATATCACCTTCAGTACAACCTGATCGTAGAAGTTCATCGATCGTGTTCTCCACATTTTCTGCCGGTACTACCATCATGAAGATACCAGGTCCTTTGGCTCTGACACCATCTACAAGACCTTGGATATCAACAGTGACTTCACTGACATATCCATTCTCCAGACACTCTTGAGCCTTCTCGTAGTTTCTACGGTATCCCCATACTTCGATACCTTCTTTCATCATTCGACGGGACATTCCTTCTCCCATCCTACCTAGTCCAATTATACCTACTCTCATTTGATTAACTCCATCGCTTGGTGTAGTTCGTGTACGTGTTGTAATTCATCATTAAGTATTTCTAAAATCTTATCGTCATGACCATTTAATGCCAGGTATGTTCCGTAAGTGGTAGCAGCATGAATTTCTACTTCCCAATTAAGATGATATGCATCAATAGGATCTATCAGATAATAGAAGACCATAATCCAATAGTACAAAAGAACTAGGTGTTTTGCAAAGAATCTATCGATCCAATGTTTAGAACCACCGATTGATTCCATGTACTCAAGATGTTCTGTTTCGTTTAAAGTTTGTTCAAAGTGTTCTTTCATTAGGTAAATGTGTTCTTCACCTCTCAAGCCCAATGATTCCCTTAGGTGTAGGACACTTACAAAGGCAAAGTATGGAGCTCTTGCTATCTCTTCAAGAACCCAAAACCTTTGATAATCTCTTCCTTCATAAAGGAAATCTAATATGGCAACAGTGATGTTTAGAACAACAGTGTTAAACTTTTTCATTCCACATGCACCGTCCCAGTCATACCTGCTCCTTGATGAGGACCACAGAAGAAGTTATAGTCTCCGGAATCAGCAAACACAACGTCTTGTGTTTCTCCGGGGGAAAACAATAATGCTTCTCTGGAAAGATCTGAACGACCCTCTACAATAATGTTATGAGGAGGTAGTGCCTCGTTAATAAAATGAACTGTATCTCCTGCAGAGATTGTAATCTCACTAGGTTCGAATACTAGGTTTCCACCAGAACCCATTGTTACATCTACTGCCCATGCGGGAACAGCTAGGAAGAATACAGTTAGGAGTGTGAGAATAAATTTCATTTAATCTTTTTATACCAATACTATTTTAGGCATAAAAAAGAGGGGTGTCTACCCCTCTGTTATCGTATCCTAATAATTAAGATACCAGGTTATCTAAAAGTTGTTCGTAACCCCTAGATGTTCTGAGTTTTATCAGGTGATCCACTGAGAACACACCGGGTCCGTTGAAAAGGATACACAAGACTCCTCCCCAATACAAACCAAGTAATTCTAACAGATAGATGTTGAATCCTGCAGTCATTAGAGCGTGGTAGATAGCAATTGTCATCGTACCAAAGATAGCTAATGCTCCAATCCTTGTACCAAATCCAGTGATCAGTGCCCAACTACCAACAACCTCAGAGAATGCTGCGATGTAGGAGAGGAAGATAGGAAAGGGTAGATGTAGAGGTCTAACAAATGCGTCTGCAAAGTTCTCAATATTATCAAGTTTCTCATATCCATGATGAATGAGAAGTGTCCCTATACAGAGACGAAGAACAAGAAACCCGATTGATTGTATCACTTTGTTTAACATAACTTTACATATTTATTATATTATTTTAATTCAAAAGTGTAGAGTGATTATTTGTTGTATAGATCTTCTAGTTTTTCTCTAGAAAGATCCACATACATCAACTCTTCACCTACTTCTGGTGCTTCAGGATGACGTGATTTTGGTTTATTCATTTCCATATTGATGGACTGAATATTAGACCACATCATAGCGAATGCACCACCAGCAATAAGAGCGAAACATACGAAGTAGAGTGTGACCTCAAAACTATTCATCATGCCTCCTGTAGAGATTGAACCGTATCTTTTAGTTCACTAATATCTCTTAGTCCTTCGACTGAAAACCAGGGAGAGGTGGCCCAATCGAACCCCTCCCCCATAGTATTATCCGGTGCTACAATGTACCAATGACACGCTGTGTCTGGTACATCAACAGCACACTTAGACCAGTCATCACTCCATTGTGGGACTTGTATCCACATAACAGTAGCAAGTAAAAGACTGATAGCTTGAATCACAGTGCGTTACCTCTAGGAAGAACTTCCTCAGGGAATACAAATTCCTCATGTGGTTGATCGACTGGTGCCAACCAAGCACGAATACCTTCGTTTAGAAGAATGTTTTTCGTGTAGAAGGTTTCAAACTCAGGATCTTCAGCTGCTCTAAGTTCTTGACTTACAAAGTCGTAAGCTCTGAGGTTAAGAGCGAGACCAATGATGCCGATAGAAGAAACCCACAGACCCATAACTGGGACGAAAAGCATAAAGAAATGCAGCCAACGTTTGTTACTAAAAGCAACACCAAAGATCTGCGACCAGAAACGGTTAGCTGTGACCATGGAGTATGTTTCCTCCTCCTGGGTCGAGTCAAATGCCTTGAAAGTGTTTGCCTGTTCACCATCTTCATACAGAGTATTTTCTACAGTCACCCCATGAATAGCAGATAGGAGTGCTCCTCCTAGTATACCTGCTACACCCATCATATGAAAAGGGTTCAGCGTCCAGTTATGGAAGCCTTGAAGGAAGAGAAGGAACCTAAAGATCGCGGCGACACCGAACGATGGCGCGAAGAACCAGGACGACTGTCCCAAAGGATAGATGAGAAATACGCTAACAAAAACAGCGATAGGACCAGAAAAAGCAATAGCATTGTAAGGACGGATACCGATGAGACGTGAAAGTTCGAACTGACGAAGCATGAAACCTATAAGGGCAAATGCACCGTGGAGAGCAACAAAGGCCCAAAGCCCTCCAAGTTGGAACCACCTGACGAGACTGCCCTGAGCCTCAGGGCCCCAAAGAAGAAGGAGACTATGTCCCATACTATCTGCAGGAGTAGAAACTGCAGCAGTAAGGAAGTTAGCACCCTCAAGATACGAACTAGCCAGACCATGAGTGTACCAGGATGTTACGAACGTTGTGCCAGTGAGCCAACCGCCAATGGCAAGATAGGCAGTGGGAAAAAGAAGTATACCAGACCAGCCAACGAATACAAAGCGATCTCGCTTAAGCCAGTCATCGAGTACATCGAACCATCCCCTCCTCGGTTGTGAAAGTGTTGTTGTTGTCATTGATTTATAAAACTTAATAGTATTCTATACAAAAAAAGAGGGTATGGTAACCCTCCTTTCTTAAATTATTCTGTTTGTATCAACCAACGGAAGGAGCTACGAGTGCCACAGGAGTGGACTCAGCTGCTGCCAGGTCGAGGGGGAAGTTGTGAGCGTTTCTCTCGTGCATAACTTCCATACCAAGGTTAGCTCTGTTAAGAACGTCAGCCCAGGTGTTCAGTACACGACCATCGTTAGACAGGATGGACTGGTTGAAGTTGAAACCATTCAGGTTGAATGCCATCGTGGAAACACCAAGTGCGGTGAACCAGATACCAACTACAGGCCAGGCTGCCAGGAAGAAGTGAAGTGAACGGGAGTTGTTGAACGAAGCGTATTGGAAGATCAGACGACCGAAGTAGCCATGGGCTGCGACGATGTTATAGGTCTCTTCTTCTTGACCAAACTTGTAACCATAGTTCTGGGACTCAGTTTCAGTGGTTTCACGAACCAGTGAAGAAGTAACCAGTGAACCATGCATCGCGGAGAACAGTGAACCACCGAAGACACCAGCGACTCCCAACATGTGGAAGGGGTGCATCAGGATGTTGTGCTCAGCTTGGAATACCAACATGAAGTTGAAGGTACCGGAGATGCCAAGGGGCATACCGTCAGAGAAAGAACCTTGACCGAAAGGATAGACCAGGAAGACTGCGGATGCTGCTGCAACAGGTGCAGAGTAAGCAACACAG
>Ga0208159_1000010_pt1 | contig 64333 bp, 62 predicted proteins | sample 9_EtaG_FD_184082 | JGI IMG/M metagenome (GOLD analysis project Ga0208159, IMG submission 184082) | Marine viral communities from the Subarctic Pacific Ocean - 9_ETSP_OMZ_AT15188 metaG (SPAdes) (version 2) | ecosystem: Environmental > Aquatic > Marine > Oceanic | place: Pacific Ocean | collected... | reverse complement strand
GGTCGGTCCTGTCGGTCCTTGACTTCCAGTAGGACCTGTTGGTCCGGTAGGGCCTTGAGAACCTGTCGCACCTGTTGCACCTTGACTACCAGTTGGGCCTGTTGGTCCAGTCGGTCCTTGTGAACCTGTTGGTCCGGTCGGTCCTGTTGGACCTTGCGATCCCGTTGCTCCAGTAGCTCCTTGTGATCCAGTAGGGCCAGTAGGTCCTGTTGGACCTTGACTTCCTGTCGGACCTGTCGGTCCAGTCGGGCCTTGAGATCCAGTAGCACCTGTTGGACCTTGACTTCCTGTCGGACCTGTTGGTCCCGTAGGACCTTGAGATCCGGTAGCACCTGTCGCTCCTTGACTTCCTGTTGGTCCTGTCGGTCCAGTAGGACCTTGAGATCCTGTCGGACCTGTTGGTCCTGTCGGTCCTTGAGAACCAGTCGCTCCGGTAGCGCCTTGAGATCCGGTAGGTCCAGTTGGTCCCGTAGGGCCTTGACTACCAGTAGGGCCAGTAGGTCCTGTTGGACCTTGTGAACCTGTTGCTCCGGTAGCACCTTGACTTCCTGTTGGACCTGTCGGACCTGTTGGTCCTTGACTTCCTGTTGGACCTGTTGAACCCGTTGGTCCTTGTGATCCAGTTGCTCCTGTTGGTCCTTGAGAACCAGTTGGTCCGGTTGATCCGGTAGGTCCTTGTGATCCAGTTGGGCCAGTAGAGCCGGTAGCACCTTGAGCTCCTGTAGCTCCTGTTGCACCTTGTAATGATAAATTAGTTCTATATTTTATATGACCAGAAGTATTACTTACTAATATTCTAGTTTCAGATGTACCTTGGGGTAATCCTGATGAAGAGACTGCACCTTGTAGTATTAAATCACCACTACCGCTTATATTACCTTCTACTGTTAATTTTTCAGGCGGAACTAAATTACCTATACCTACTTTACCGCCTTCTGACATATCTATAGTCATTGCAGTAATGGTAGCACCACCATCTTGACCTCTAAATATTATATCGTTATTGTTTGCCTCTGATTTAATGATAAAATCTGAGGAATCTCTTTTGAATCTACCAAATGCTGTACCATCATCTTTTAGTATAATATCAGTACCGTCAGTATCTAATACGATATCACCAGCAGCGTTTATAGTAAAATCTTTATGTGATGTAATTTCTTTAGTTACAAATCCACCACTTGCACTTATATTTCCAGAAGCTGTTATATGTCCTGCCGGACCATCTATTTTAATTGTGGAACTACCGAATTGTGCTTTATTAGCAAATATAGTAGCACTAGAACTTATATTACCTGAAGATGTTATTTCACCACGAGGTCCATTTATTACTATTAATGAATTACCTGCTACTCCTGTATTAATAAATCTTGATCCAATAATATCTCCTGAAGCACTTATATTACCTGAGGCAGTTATATGACCGTTAAAAGTTTGTGTATCGTTTATAGCGTCACCAAATTCATTCGAACCTTCAGTTTGAATAATTGAAGAAGTTACAAAAGAAGAAGTAATATGAGTAACATTTAAAGATGTTGCTTCTACACTACCAAAAGTAACATCTGAAGTAGTAGTAAGAGCTTGGTTGAGACCTTTTACTGCACTTATATCAGTAAGTTCATCATCCATTAATGCTCCAGCATTTCTTACGTTAGTAGTATTGGCTGTTAATTTAGCAGTATTTAATGCTACATCACTAGCTATAGAAGCACTCAATTCAGTAGATGAACCAGATATAGAAGCTCTTTTTAAAGTTTTTATAGTATTTATTTCAGCTAATTCAGAATCCATCAATGCTCCTGCACTAGTTACATTTGAAGTATTAGCTGTAAGCTTAGCAGTATTCAATGCTACGTCGGAGGCTATAGAAGAACTAACTGAAGTAAACGAACCTGATATAGAAGCTTTTTTTAGATTCTTTACTGTTGCTATTTCGGCAAGTTCAGAATCCATTAATGCTCCAGCTGAAGTTACATTAGAAGTATTAGCCGTAAGTTTTACTGTATTTAATGCTACGTCAGAAGCTATAGAAGAGCTTAAAGAAGTAAATGAACCTGATATAGTTGCATCGGTTCTTGAACCTGGAATATCAGTTAGACCTGATGCACTACCTACAAAGGTATTTGCTATCATATTGCCTGAAGCACTTATTATAGAAGCTGTAACTGGTCTATTTAAAGAAATTCCTTTGTGGTCTGTATTAGGACCTGCACCTATATGTAATATGCCGCTTGTATCGAATAGAGTAGGTTTTCCTCCTAAAGATGCAATAGAAAATCCTGAGTTTGCATTATTACCGTGAGCTATAAAATTTTCTCCTACTAAATGTGAACTAGAGCTTCCGCTTAAAGTACCTGTAAAAGTTATATTTCCACTTGCTGTTATGTGTGTTGATGTAATATCACCGTCTACTTCGAGCTTAGAGCTTGGTGCACTTTTTCCTATACCAACTCTATCAGTTCCAGCATTTGTAAAAAATAAATGAGTATCTTCGTCTCCTTCTATTCTAACATCAATATCTGCATGACCTTCATTAAAAGTTATTTCTCTTATATCACCTCCACCATCGCCATCATAAGTAATGTCTAACGCAGTTTTACCAGCAACTGTAAGGTTTATATCATCGGTGTCAAATGTTATTTTAGTATTAGTATCCCCTTCGTGGATAAGACTACCTCCCATTGTTATATTACCAGTAGTTGATAATGAAGTTCTTCCTACAAACTCATTTGCTGTAATAGTACCACTTGAACTTATGTTACCAGAAGCTGTTAGATGTGAATCTAAAGATAGGGAATTTAGCTCTGCTATAGAGCCACTCGTAATGACTTTTTTCCAATTAGGCATATTCAGTTCTATTATGGTTGGTAACTAGAAATTTTCTAGCCCACTTCCCTTCCGGGCCAATAATATACGTATAATATACGGATATATTTTATAAATAGCAAAAGATCCCGAAGGACCTTGTGCTTAATCTAATGTCTTAATATGTTGACCTATTTTTTTAAATATAGTGTAAAACATTTCGAATTCGTTTCCTTTATAGTCAGCTGTTCGTAATTTAGCTAGTATGAATTCCGATTCAATTTTTGTTAAACCTTGATCTTTTTTAGGTTTAACCTTGTCTAATAGTCCCATAAATTTTATTATAACTGATTAATGTTTTTATACATAGATAAAAATATCATCTGAGCCATCTACTCTAATATTTCCTCTATGATCTGCTTGTGCTGTTGCTGCATCATTCACAGTTCCGTCAAATACTCCACCTACGTAATATGAAACAGTAGCAGAAGAAGCTGTTGCATTTAAAGCGTTGGCTACTGCTAATCGTCCGTCATTACCATTATAGTCACCATTCCATATTAATGCTGCACCTGCATTTTTAGCTCCATTTGCCCCACCGAAAATAATACCAGATTCGTCTGTTGCAGTACCAGAACCTGAATTTATTAATATAAATTTATCTTCTACTGCTAAATTAGTAGTATTTAAGATAGTTTGGTCACCTTGTACAGTTAAGTCTCCTGTAAGAGTTAAATCTGTAAATGTAGGTGAATCTCCTGTTTGTAATCCAGTATCTACATTAGTAACTGTTCCGTTTATAGTAGCTCTAACTGTACCTTGAGATGGTGAAGAGAAAGCTGAAGCAGAAACTATTCCTGCAGCTAAACCTGCTATACCATCTGCTGATAAAGAACCTGATATTGTTGCTGCTGATGGAAATGCTGCAATATCTTCTGCTATTGAAGCTGAAGTTGCTGTGATTGATCCTGATATATTAGAAGCTATTTGAGCTGAGCTTGAAAGAAATCCTCCTGCATTACCAATAGCTGCTGCTGTAATAGTACCCCCTAATGAGGTATCAGCTCCTGCTATAGTTATTCCGTCATTTGCTAAAGCTGTATTAGGTATAGAAGTTAAAGTAAATGTAATAGTATCATTACTCGCACTACCTGATATTACAACACCAGTACTGCTACTTCCAGTACTAAAAATAAGATTACCTAATGAATTATTTGCTATTAATGCTGTTCCTCCAGCTGAAGCTGAGACAAAAGCAGGTTGTGCCGTTACCGACGTTAAGTATCCTGAATCGTTATTTAATTGAGATATATTAGATCCCGATACTATTAATTTTTTCCAAGTTGCCATGTGCTATAAATATAAAATTGTTTTTTTACTGTATATATAAATATTAAGAAAAACCAAAAAAGTAATCATTACTAGAACTGTAAAAGATACCTCCCTCTGTAGCAGTCGGAGTAGCTGATTGAGAAACCATTTTTAAAATACGTCCTGCTTCAATATCTTGTGAGGCTGTTACATTACCTGTTATATTAATACCTCCTGCAGCTGTTTCTAATTTTTGATTTCCTGCATGATATAGGTTAACTTTGAATGCTTCAGAATCAGTTTTTAGAAGAAGAGCACTATTCCTGTCCACGACTCTAAAGTTAACTCTATTACCTCCATTATTAACTGTAAGAGGGTAAGGAGCGGCATCATCTTTTTCTAAGCTTAAGAAATTAATACCGCCAGCATTAAGTCTTATCTGATCATCAGTAAAATTAATAAAAGTGTTTTCGTCACCCTTATGTTTTATGTATTGTCCGACTAATAAATCTCCATCTATATCAAATTCACCATCTATTCCAAAATTACCTTTTACCGATAGAGAACCAGTAGTAGTAAAGGAACCTGAAACAGTAAGAGAACCTGTGAGGAATTCTCCTACATCAGGTAATTTATTTCTTATTTGTTCCCAAAATATCTGTGCCATTATATCTCAAATTTTCCTACTGCTGTTATTTCCATTTGATCTGTAATAGTATATCCTAAATCATCATTAAAATCTATTACTACGTTTCCTCCAGATTGAGTAATAGAAGTTATAGCTGATGGTTCAGTTATTATTCCGTTAATAAATACCTGAAAGTCGTCTTTTTCTAAATCAGGGAAGTTAGCAGGAGGTGTAGCTATAGTAACACTATTAAAAGTAATACTATTATCACCTGAGTTAATACTAAATCCTTGATTATTTGTATCTATTATAGTAGTTAATGCAAGGAAAGTTCTTTCTGCATCTGTCATACCACTTGATTGTATAGTAACTTCAGTTCTACCAGTTAATGCATCGTAAAATCTTCCTTTAAAGTTCTTAGAAGCTGGTGATGCTGCACTAGCTTGAAGTATTTCCTCTGTTCCAGCTATTTCTAAACCAAAACTAACTGAAGATTTAGAGTAAAACTTATTCATATTCGAAATTGCCGTGTTAATACTATCAGGTACTATGTGTCCCATCATTTTTATATCGAAATTAGTCTTAACTGTACGATCTTCACCTTGATTCATCTCAGTTACAGTAGTATAATTATCTATCATAGCCCTAAAATTGAATTTTTCAGGGTCTCCCCAGTAAGCATCTGAGGCAAAGTTGATAGATTCGACTATTTTGTTCATTTGCTCTACATATTCAGTAAAAATTACACAAGAATAGGTAATATTAACGTAATCAGGTATAATAACCCCGTATAATTCGTTAACTGGTTCTCTATTATTGAGTACAGAGAATTTATCGTAGACATTCTTCTTCGAAAACTTTTTTTGAAAGATGGAAAAATTGTTTGGGTTGTTAGCATCTAATTTATTACCTAAATTTCTATTTTTTTCTATAGAATCCCTTTTAAACATAATTAAAGGCGTCTGTATTTTGCCATTTTTATCTCTATAGAACCCATCTTTCTGTACTGCCGCCCATCTTTCAGGAGAACCGTACAAAATAGGAACGTTTATTCGTTTACCGTTCTGTATAACTGATGGTTTAATGACATTATTGAAATAATATACTATAGTTTCGTCTATATCCCTTAATCCTATGTGAAATTGCTTAACATCATCGTTTTTTACTGAGGTTTGGTACCCTCTGTTTTTACGTCTTACGTCAGGTGTCGGTGATTTAGCAGCATTCTTGTAAGTTTTAATAGACTCTTGGGATATTTGAGACTGTCTTTTAGGTAATATTTTAGTTCTTCTGGTCATATATTATCGTGCTCTAACTATTCCTACTTTTTCTGTTCTTGTTAAATGACAATCAACTATAATAGATACGGAAGAGCCAAATCTATGACCATAGTTAGTTAAGTTATAACTACTATCTCTACCTACAAATAATTGGTTCTCTCTAACTGTATCGACTTCATAATAATCTTCATGCCACATAACTATATCACCTACTTCAGGTACGGTATTAGCATCCACTAAATCTTGTCTTACAAAAGCAAATGATGCTTCTCTACCTAAATCAGGTCCAAAATCATCTACAGTAATGACTTGATCTCCTCTAGTAATTAAACAATTTAATTTTACTGGGTCTAGGTATACTTTATCTACTGCTTCACCGTATAAATTTGCTTGAGTATCAGTCAAAGAAAGTTTATAGTAGCCTACTTCTTGTTCTACTATGTCTTTAAGAATCTCTCTACTGATATGAGTAGAAAGTACGTTGAAATCTTTTTGACTTCCGAATAGCATATATTATTTTTTCTTTTCAATTGTTTTTTCAGCTACTTCTACTCTTTTTACTTCAGGTATTCTTTTTATAGAAGTATTTTTAAATGAAGAAAAAGCTTCACTAGCAGGTTTAGTTGTTAAAAGCTTAACTTTCATAATAGCAGTATTATTATTACTATCGTGAGATACCTGACCTACGGTTAAAACTCCGGGCATGGCTCTAAGCATTTCTCCTATATCCTGTACGGTTACATCTTCAGAATGTCCTATTCTAACCATTGCTTGGTAAATAGAAAACTGTATTTCTGATATTATGTTTATTAATTTCATTATCCTATATAGATGTGCATAGGTACTCCTTGCATTGCATCGTTAATAAATTTAGTTTGAGTAGCTGCTAATTCTAATTGATTAGTCATAGAAGCTGTTTGCATAGTAGCTTTCAAGTCTTCTACTAAAAATACTTTCTCTTCTCTTGCATCAGCTAGCAAATCTGCTGCATTCATAGTTACTTCAGCTCCTGGTACTGGTACTGTTTGGTACTTACCTCTAATATACGCTAGCATTTCTTTACAAGTAGCCACTGTATATTTGAATATCCATTGTCTACCAATAGCATTTATTTCAGTATATACTAAATTTTGAGCATTTACGTTTGATATATTAGTTGAGACTCCTGTAGTACCTGTACTTCCTCCTGTTCCTGATACCGAACCTTGTGTATTAGCACTTGCTTCAAAATCTACACCGTCATTAGTATCGTAAGTTTTATCGTCTACTCTATAATACTCAACTCTTAATTTACCTGCTTCTTTTGGAACAGGAAATATTCTTAACTTATTATTATTTATTTGGAACGAATATGCTGATCTTCTTATTTGATCGTTGAATTCTATAGCCTGTACTTTTAACATATCATAAGATGCAGGCATTAATAAGAAATTTACACCAGGACTAAATGAACCGAAATCAAATGCATCCATTAGTGATTGAATACCTGTACCTGTACCAGCATAAGGGTCAAAGTATCTTAAAATAGCTGGTGGTGCTTCATAAAATATTTTTCTTATTTCTATATCTCCATCGTCTATCAAAGTTTCTAAATCATACTGTTGTTGATTAGCTACTAAATCTATCAGAGCACTTTTCATATCTACATCTCCTCCTACACCAGCTTCCATACCGTACTGCTTACTAGTTTCTATTACACTTTTTAAACTAGGTTTGAATAAAGTTTGATTAACAGCAGTTCCTGAAGCTGAACCTCCGATTTGACTTGATACTGTTTCAGCTGCTATGGCTTCTATTACTTCTTTACCGTAAGCAGTTACAGCTTCTTCAAAAGCAGTATAAAATTGTTTTTCATTAAGCTCTATATCCAATACAGGATACCCAAGCTTTTCAGCACAGTAACGAGCTACTTTAGGAGCATCTTCTTGAAATGCTAAATCATCATCGTAAAATCCGAAAGGAGTAGACTCCCCGGCTACGAAATTAGTAGTACCGTCCCATATTTGAATTTCAGCCATAATTTATAAATTAAGTTGTACAAATAAAATAACTTAAAGTTGCGCTTGTATCCGTAGGGCTACCTTTTACAGCTTTTAAATCACCGTAACTAAAACTAGGGTCAAAACTTCCACTATCAACAAATTCAGTACTAAACATAAAAGTACCGCTTCCTGAAACTAGAAAATGCATAGTTGATAAAGAACCAGAAACTTCTAAATTTATTGAACCTGTAGATAAGTTAGTTATTCTTGCATACTTAACACTACTTGAAACAAAAGTACCTGCTCCTGGAAGATTATTTAAATTTATTATTTCAGTTACTGAACCTGTAGGTATAGTCATTACTCTACTATCAGCAAAGTTAACACCAGTGATAGTTTTTTCAACACTAGTACCTCTTTCTAGTCCGTTGAGTTTTACTCTTTCTCTTATAAAGTATGTAAAGTTAGCCATTTTTGTATAGTTTATTTATAAATAGCAATTAATCCCTGAAGGTTTTATATACTTCAAGTATAGGTGCAACAATATGATGTCTATGGTTATATTCTAATGAGGCTGTTTTAAATCCAGCTACATTTTCTTCAAGTCTAGCTAAAAAAGAAAAACCAGTATCTCTTTTATTTTTTAAATCTATTTGTGCTAAATCTCCGCATATTACCATTTTAGAACCTTGACCTAATCTACCTATTACAGTTTCCATTTGACTATGAGTTACGTTTTGAGCTTCATCTACTATAACGAATGAATTTACAAAAGTTCTTCCTCTCATAAAAGCAAATGGTACTATTTCGATATTTCCTGCTTCTATTTCTTTACGTACTTTAACTTCATTATATAGCATAAATAAGTTATGATATATTGGAGCTAACCAAGGGTCCATCTTTTCTCTTATATCTCCTGGTAAAAATCCTATTTCTTCTTTAGCTACGGTTGGTCTGGTAATAATTACTTTATCAACTTGCTTTGTAAAAAGCATATCTAATGCTACTTGAGTAGCAACAAGTGTTTTACCTGAACCAGCCATACCTTTAAGCATAGTTATAGGATTATCTATAATTAAAGCTTTTGCTTGTTTTTGCTCTTCGTTAAGCTGAATGTTAAATTTAATAGGTCTTTTTGGTCTTCTTTTTTGAACGAACACGTCGTCAGTGTGGTGTTTTGAAGGCATATAATAACAATATTGGTTACTTATATAAATATCGTAAAAATAAAGTATATAACCAAAAAAAAAGAGGCCCGAAAGCCTCTCTTTTAATTTATAGAAAATCTAAGTTAGATTAGATAGTAGCTACATCGCTAACAAAAATCTTACCGTAGAATTCTGGTCTGATCATCTTCTTAGCATAACGAGTCATGATACCTTTTCTTGGTGTAAAGGTATTTGGATCGTATACTAGAGGAGTCATCATTAATGGAACATAAGGAGCATATACCGCACCAGTCTCTAAGAACTGAGAACCTCTGTATCCCATAAGGATTGTGTTTTCAGTCATATAAGGGTTCTTATATACTTTATATCTTCCGTTAAATTGACCTACTCTCTGTACTCCGAAAGCGTAATCCATCTTATCACCTGGATCTCCAGCTGCATATCCTGGAATAGATTCTAGGATAGTTGAAACTGTTGGAGATACAACTAAGAAGTTAGCTCCACCTCTAAGAGTTTTTTGATGAATTTTGTTAGATACTTTTTGGATTTTAGTTCCTAAAGTTTGGAACCACTGTCCTTGAGTATTATAGTATCCACCGCCATCTACAGCGCTAGTTGTCCAAGCACCACCTGCAGCAGTTGTTGATCCGCCCCATACTTTGTTACTTGAAGCTGACCATCTTTCAGTTGTTACAGCATTTTCAATTAACATACCTAAAATCTCTAGATCAATTTCCATTGAGATATACTCACTCAATAAAGAAGTTAACTCAGCCTCAGCATCAATACTGTGGTAAGCGTTAAGATCTTGAGCAAATTCTGGAGTCCATTGTGCTTTTAACTTTCTAGTTTTAGCAACAATAGCTTCTGAAGAAAGCTCTACGTTGATTTCTGGGATGCTGATAGCACCTGCAGGATTGTCTTCAAAGTCACCTCTTTGGTTCTCAGTTGGCTGAGTAGGTGCTGATACTGTAAGTCTTGTATTACTATCAATCGCTGCTGCTGCTGATTCAATAACGATGAACGTTATTACGTTAGTAGCAGGATCGTGCTTAGTTAACTTACCGAATACTTCTTGTACATCTCCAGCATTTGTACTTTCTAAGTTGAAAGCTCTTAATGCAGTTAAATCAGGACGCTCTAAGTCTGAACTTAAAACTGTTACAGCTTTAACTTGTGAACCACTTCCTAATGCAGCAATAGATGATGAAAAGTCTTGGTCAAAATTAAATCTGTAAAAATCTGAATTTAAGTTTACAGAAGCAGTTTGGAACTTAGTAGTTGCTAAAGCAGCTGAGTTCGCTTGCATTTGTAAACCTGCTTTTATAGATGAACTTACAGAGTAAGCAAATCTTCCTGCTCCATATAATCCACCTTTTACGTCGATATCTTCTTCCATTTTTGAAAGAGCAGTAGATACGTTACCGTACATATTATCTAGTGCTTCGAATTGATTATTCGCAGTACTAGTACCATACTTAAAGTCTAAGTAAAAAATTAGACCTGAAGGAAGGTTCATTGGCTGTACTGATACAAAGTCTTTAGCAGCGATTTGAGCGAATACCTTTCTTACTAAAGGTAAAGCAACTCCTGCCCACTGCTCACCAGCTCCACCACCGTGAGAAGCACCACCTTGATTGTTAGATGATTGCTCTGCAACGATTTGCTTTGCTTGGTTTTCTAAGATCATAGCCATGTTATTTTTCTCGATCTCGTTAGAATATCCTTCTAAGAGTCCAGATTGAGCCCACTTATCAGCAAGACGTGCAGCATCAGCTTGTACGTTCTTGAAGTTGTTAGACCCTTCTAATAATTGATTAATTTCCATGATTAAAATTTGTCTTTTTAAATTTATTTAATAATTCCAGCTAATTTTTGCATTCTTCTGACAGTATCGCTTACTTCTGCAATTACTTCTGGTTTAGAAGCAGTTGTTCCTGTAGCTTTACTAGCCATACCTAATTTAGCTTCTTTGATTGTGCTTTTTGTAGATTTAGTAACTACATTATCAGCAACAGTCTCGAATACTAATTTTACTTCTTTAACTGTCTCAGCTTTATCGAATGCAGCGATAACATTTACTTTTTGAGATTCAGTTAAATTATTTGCTTTGAAGACTTTATTTACATAAAGTAACTTAGCATTTAGAAGATTAACTTCTTGTAGTTGACCTTTTAAGTTAGTAATAGTTTCCATAGCTTCTTCTAATTCAGTATTTTCGTCCATGTCCTTGTCTTTCATTGCTTCGTCCATGTCCTTATCTTTCATAGCTTCTTCTACTTCTTCTCTACGGTGATGTACTGCGTCTCCAGCTGCTTTGCCCATTTCTTCAAAATGTGCTGCAATCTTTTTACCCATATCACCATACTTACCAGCTTTAGCGTCATCCATTAGCTTTACAGTAAGAGCAGATCCTCCAAAGACAGCTGCAATACCTAATGCAACAGTAACAGGATCAACACCGCCAAACTCGTTAAGTGGTGCTTCTTCCATTTTTTCTTTGTCGTCGTGCATTGCTTCATCTTTTTTATCATGATGCATAGCCTCGTCTTTTTTGTCGTGGTGCATAGCCTCATCCATGTCGTCGTCATGTTTAGCTTCGTCCATTTCTTCTTTCTTACCTTCTTCTACTTCTTCTTCCATCTTTTTTTCTTTCTTATCTTCTTCAGATATTTCAGCGATTTCTTTAAGAAGTTCGTCTAAGTCGATTTCTTCTTCGTCATCCGCTCCTACCATATCATCAGCAGGCATGTCATCAACTGGGAGTTCATCGTCAGCTGCTCCATCGCCCATTTCCTGTGCTATGATATCACGAATTAGGTCTTTAAGGTCGTCGACTTCCATGTCTTTTACCTCTAGATCGTCTTCTGCTTCCTCATCAGATTCTTCTGAATCATGGTCAGCATCATCTTCGCCTTCCATTGCTTCTTCTACTTCTGCAATATCTTCCTCTATAGCTTCGTCTTTTTTGTCTTTATCCATTCCTTCTTCTACCTCTCCTTCGATTTCGTTTACTACTTCTTCTTCTACAGTGGAATCTTCCATCTCTTGAAGTTTAGCAGCTAACATATCTTTAAGATGAGGAGTTAAAGTCTCTTCTAAAGCTTCTTTAGCGTTAGCAATAGCGGCTTCTCTTACAGATTTAGCTTCAGCAATAGCTTGCTTGAATAAATCTTTGTTTGCCATTTTTAATAAAATTTGTGATTTCGTACGATTATTTTAAATCGTAATGTGAAGTTTTTTAATTTCTTTGATACAGTATAAGGAACTGTATATTCGTATATAAATATATACTATTTACAAAAAACTAAAATTAAAGTGCTGCAGCTAATTCTTTTCCTATATTAGCTATATCTCTACCTTTTAATGCACCTTTAAGAGCTGCTACTGTAGCACTACTAGCACTCGTAGCTTTTAATGCTTTAGCTACTCCAACCCCCGCTTTTATACCTAAACCAACTAATACTAATAAAAATAATCCTTTAGCCACTGTTTTTCTTTTCTGGACATCTTTTACGAAAGGGCTAATAATCCCTCCTATAAATCTAATAAAGTTTTGTTCATTGTTATGAGCCCAGTTTTGTAATGCAGATGCTTTATCAGCAGTTTTATCAAAACCTATTTTCTTTAACTTTTTGCTAGCATATTTACCTAGCATGTTTAGTACTGTATTAGATGCTAAAGCCCAAGTCAATACACCTAATGCTGAAATGGCAATCTCATCGAGTTTACCATCTTCCATTTCTTTATCCAAAGCCGCTTTAAAACTTAAAGCTAGTTCTTTTTCATCGTTTTCAAATATAATTTGAGAAAGTTTCATTAGGATCTGAGTATATCGTTAATTAAACTGTTAACTTTAGCAAATTTGTCTGCTAAAGCTTTTCCTTCGTTTAACGATACAGGGTTCATAAATGCTCCATGAGTAGAAGGGTTAGATACGAAATCCCAACAAACTAGTTCGAAGTCTGGTTGAACTTCTAAATACCCTTCGTTTGTTTGTTGAACTGATCCAGTACCTCTAGATGAAATACCTATAGTATGACCAGCTTTAATAATTTCTTTTACTATATTACCTGCAGGAGTATTAAGTAATTCTACCTTACCCATTAAATCATCTCCATCCCAATGTAAATCTTTTACTACGTGAGATGCATTTTTTAAAGATACTACAGCAGATTCAGGATGATCTAGTTCGCCGAAAGCGTTTCCATTCTTAACAAACTCTTCCATATACTTTTCAACTTCTCTTTCTAAAAGTTCTTTTTCGTATATTCTTCCGTTTTGGTTCTTTGCACCAGCTCTTTGCATAACTCCTTCTACTTCAAATACTCCAGGTCTTTCCTTAGATTCTCGAAGAATAGGTTTGAACGGTGTTACATTTACTAATACATTTGCCATAGTTTACTTTCTTTTAGAGTATTTATACTTCTTACCTTCTGCAGCTATTTTATCTGTAGATTTTATTTTATCAGTACCCATTCTACTACCTGCTTCTTCTGCTCTAAAATAAGTAATAGTAGCTAAATTATTCATTCCTCCCAATTTACTTCTATAAATGTCTCCAGGATTCACATTACGAACGTTTTTAACAACCCATCCTGCATCTTTATCTGGTCCATATTGACCTTCAGGTGTTGAAAAGTATTTTGCAACTTTTACTAACTCATCAGCTTTAGATTTATTAACTGATACTTCAAGAAATTCATATCCATCAGGGTATTTATTATATGCAATACCTGCTAAACTTGGGTCATTTTGTATTTTCTTTTGAGCTTCTACTGGAACCATATTTTCTCCTGAGAATAAACCTGTTTTAAATCCTGCAGCTTCTAGTCTTTTCTTCAAATCAGGTCCAAATTTTCTTAATTCTTTATTTAAAGCTTCATTAATAGGTTTAAATACTGTTTCTTTTTCTTCTAACTCTTCTTCCTCTATTCCATCAGTTTCAAGCATTTTTACCTTAGGCATTTCTAAACCTCTAGTAAATCCTTTTTCGGTTACAGGCATCAAATCTTTTCTAAAAGCAGTTTCAATTGCAGGTCCTAACATAGGTCCTATAACTAATCCTTCAGTATTTTTGATATCTTTAAAGCTATCGTATACTTTTTGAATTTTATCTTTTGTTTTTGCATAATAAGACTCTACATCAGTAACTATATTCTCTAAATCATTTACAGCTGCTTGCATACCTTCGAAATCATTATATTGATTAGCCATTTTAGATAAATTTTCTGTAGCTGCTTCGTTAATTATTTCTTCTTGAAGAACTTTAGTTATAATAGATTTAAAAGCTTCTTTGACTTTTTCATCCTCTTCGGAGACTTCATCTATCACTTCTTCGCCCATCGATATTCTGCTTTCTAAATAATTGATTAGATCTTTTTTCGCATGAGGTACCATAGCAGCTTCAGTTGCTGGTCCAGCTTTCCACTCTTCCCATACTGCTTCTAACTGTCTTACTGCCTTTTCAAGCATTGGTGCCATAGACTCTACATATCCTCCAGTTTCATAATCGTTTTCAGTTACTACTTTACCACCTTTCATCTTTCTACGTCTACCTTCTTCTAAGGCCATTTGATCTATAGCAGGTTGTTTTTCTTCAAATTCTAAATAATGTTGAGCTTTTGAAATATAATCTCTAGCTAAAATTACTTTAGCTTGCCACCAGTTTGGAAAATCAACTTCTCCATCCATTTGATCATACTTATGTAATCTTTTATATAATTTAGCTCCATATGTTGCTATATCATAAGCATACTGCTTAAGCATATCTGGCTCATCATCTTGATGACCAACGTCTAAATCTCCTTCGTTGTATTGAGTTACTGGAGGTACTTTAGATCTTTGTTTATCTAATGGATCACTTAATCTAGCACCTCTTTCTCTAGCATCGGGTGTTAGTTTACCTTTTACTAAGTTACCTGATTTAGTAAAGTAATGTCCTTTTGGAGCTCCTTTAGTTTCTTCAACATCTTTGCCCATTGCTTTTTTAATAGCTTTGTCTTTAGCAGCCATATAATCATCTGAGTCTATATCTCCATCGCCGTCATGGTCTTTGCCTTTCTTTTCATCTAAATCGTAATTAGCATCAACATAAAGATCGTACTCGTTTTCAACTTCCTCCATATCCATATCTAAAAGATTGTCAGGAGCTACTGAAAAGAATCCGTCTATCATTTCATCATCAATAACTTTATTGCTAGGATTATTAGGGTCAGTAAATTTTTTATGAAGGTGTTGTCTAATCATATCTAATTTTTTAGATGCTGATTCATCTACTTCTTCAGAGAATTTAGCTTTTTTAGCTGCTGCGTCTGCTGCTCTTTCTTCTCCTTTTCTAATTTTATCCATAGCTGCTTGTAGTTGATCTACAGATATATTAAGCTTTTTTGCTAAGTCCTCAACTTTGCCTTCTTTTAGTAAACTTTTAACTTCTCTTAAGTTAGCTTTTTTCAACCCGTTAAAAACATCTACGTGATTATTTTTTTTAACAGGTATCATTTTATCATGCTTATTGACTTTATTAGATTCTCCTGATAGTAAGTTAAGGTAGTGTAGAGGATCTTTTTCTAAATTTTTCTTAGCTTTTTTCTCAGCTTTGAAAAAATCTTTTTCAGATATAGTTTCTTGAGACATTAAACCCATTCCTTCTAGTTCATAATCTACACCTCTTCTTAGTGCCTCATCAGAATATTTTTTTCCCGGTATGTCGTACTCTAAAGTTTTATTTTCAGTTAATATACCTTTTCTTTTAAGTATAGTAATTGAATCTTCAAATCCATTATAAGGAGAAATAAATTGAGGTAATTCTCTTTTAGCGTCTCTTACGAATTGAGTCTTGCTATAATTACCTTCTTGTATAGCGTTATATTTTTCTTGTAGAGTTTTCATCTAAATAATCAATCATTTTTGTATTGTATGGTCTTTTTTTTCTTTTTACTGTAATATAACCGAGCTTCTCACCATACTTAGTAGCTCTATTTTTTCTTTGGTTTTTACTGAAAGCAAAAGGAGTATGATAAGCACCTGCTCCTGCAGTAGTACTCATTTCATTCATCTCTTGCATTACTTCTTTAACTAATTCTCTTAATTGACTAATTTTCATAATCCTTTTAATTCTTGAACTAGTTCGTAGTAAGTCATAATATTTACAAGATGATCATCAGTTACTCTTTTAGTTTTAGAAATAGGTTCAATAGTTTTAGCTACTTCTTGTAACTTTATAGCAACAATATCATCTTTTACTGCGTCTTTTAAAGTATTTATTACTTTTTTTAATTTTAATAATTCCTCATTGACTAAATTACGTAGTCTAGTAGAAGAATCAACTGATGTAATAAATTCTTTTAAGATATTTTTTTGTTCGGGAAGTAGTGTTTCATATTTAGAATTAAATTTTTCTAATAGAATCTTAAAAGTTAATAATTTAAGATCTTTGTCATACTTACCGTACTCTTCTATTAAGTTATCTCTTACTTCTTTTTTATTTTGTACTTCCTTAGTTAAATGTTCTAATATAGTAGTTTTATTATCTACTAAAAAATTAGGATCAACTACATCAGAAATTTTATGAGCTTCCATCAAACAGTATAGAGCTGCTAATGGTTTATAATCTTTCACACTAATAGAGAAAAATTCTTCTAAACTATAGTGATTTTTAATCTCTTTTATTAAATTATATTTTTGCTTTTTTAATAACGATGGGTTAATATTTCGCGATACTTCAATTATGGTAGAAACTATAGACTCTGCTTTTGACTGTGAAATAGATTTATTTTTTAAGATAAATTCATATAATTTAAATTCACGTACGAATGTAGACCTACCAGTATAAAAGTTCTTAAGAATGTTGACAGCTGGAGAGTCTTTTTTATTTAAAGTATCTGCAGCTATCTGCTTAACTAATAGTTCAAATATTAGCCCAGTATTTTTGTACTTACTATGTTTAATGCGCATTATTATATTGTTTTGTTGTACACATAGTACACCTTACCTTTATAAATAGTAATTAATTATCTAAATCTTGTATTTGTGATTCATCTAATAAATTATCTTCTTCTTCGTCTTTATTTTCAAAAATTATTTGCTTTTTATCATTAAACATTTCTTTGTTTTGATAAAATAAAGATCTAGCAAGTGTATTATCTATTTTTTTGCTTGATTCGTTTTCGTTAACGTTTTCGTTATCAGAATCGAAGCCTCCTTTCATTGCATCCTGTCCAAGAGGATCTCTACCTCCTAAACCATCGTTAGTACCGTAATGTGAAGCATGAATTCTAGGACGTCCTCCTTCAGGTCCTATTTTACCTATACCAGGAGTATCATCTTCATATCCTGCAGGAACTCTTCCAAAAGGCATACCTTTTTGATCTCCTTGTCTTCTACCATATAAAGAAGCTAGATCATGAGGAGTACCGTACGATTTGCCAGATTTAGCAGGGTCATTACCTTCATTTTCAATTTGACCTAATCTAAAGATACGTTTATAATCTTCAGCTACTAAGTCTCTCATTTCCATATACTGGTCTTCAGACAGATTAAATATATGGTCGTATATATAATCAGTTGGAAATAATTTAGTATCCATCATCTGGGAAGCTAAATCTACTTTTTCTTTTAAGAGTGCTACCTTTTCTTGTTCGAATATTATAGAAGGATTAGTAAGCTTTATTTCAAAATTAGTTAATGATTCTCCTTTAAATCCTTGAACATATAAATGTACTAAAGCTATCTTAGTTAATTCAGATTCTAAAATTCTTTGTATTCTTTCAACTGTTCTAGCAAACCTTATATCTTCAGCTGCTAATGTAGCTTTTCCTTGTAAATCTCCTTCATACCCAAAATACGCTTTCGGTACTTTAAGAGCAGCAAACATTTTATCTCTAAGATATTCTATATCATTAGTACCATCATAATCTAATCCTTTAGTAGTATCAATTTTAGTTTGAGTATCTCCACCTCTCATTGGAATATAATAATCTTCCATCATATTCATCATATTGAACCTAAGATTATAATCTCCTGTATTCGGATCAACGAAAGGAGTTTTTTTCATTTGAGTAATAGTTTTTTGCATAAACTGCTCAACTTCGTTAGGAGGTATTTGACCTACATTTATATAGAAAGTTCTCTTTTCAGGCGCTCTCATAATACGATGAATTAACATCGCATCTTCCATAAGAGTAAGTTGTTTAAATATTTTCCTAGCTGGCTCTATAAAAGATCTACCGTAAGGTAAGTAATTAGTATCTGATATTAATCTGAAGTGGGCTACTTCATAATTATCGAATTGAATAACTCTTCTGTTACTTTTAGGAATATAGTTTGGATCTTGAGATGATGCTAAACCATCAGGATCTAGTTGAAAAGTTACTTTAGCAGGATTATCAGGGTCTAAACCTTCCTGTCTGGTCATATGATAAACTGTATAAGGCATAACATTATATACTCCGAACTCTTCAGCGATTTCTAATTTTAAAAAGAAATCTCCGTATTTACACATGTTACGAGTCCATGACCATAAATTAAATTCAATATTTAATACATCGTAGTAAAGGTTGTAAAGTATTTTTTGAATATTCTCATCTGAAGATTTTATAGTTAAAACTTCACCCATATCGTTTTTTAAAGTAGCTTCATCTGAAATAATATCTAGTGTTGATGCTATTAACGGGTCAGTGTCCATAGCTTCATAATCAGAATATAACTGTATTCTTAAAGTTTGATAATTAAGGTTAGGATTAAATATATTTTTATTGTTATACAAATATAATCTACTAAACCTATCTATAAGAGAATTAGTTTTATATCTACCTGTAGTTTGTATTTGATTAACATCGGCTACTTTAAGTTGGTTTCCTCCTACGTTTCTTATTACTACGTCTGAAGAAAAAAGTCTGCCTAATCGTTTAAAAAGTGAAGTATCTGCCATTAATACAGTTTATTAATAAATATCGTTTATCTAATTAACCATGAGATATCTTCATTTCCATGGTCCGTCTTTATAATATAAGGATTATTTATTTGGGATCCAACTGATGATATGACAGATTGGTTACGAGCATTTAAGTTTTGAAACGAAGAAAGTCTTGCTCTAGCAAGGTCCATACCTTGTTGTCTTAGTTTTAACGCTGTATCTCTAACATATAGTGCAGTTGCACAAGACATTAGTAAATCATCGTTATAATTAGTTTGAGCTTGAGCTTTACCGTTTTTCCATACAAAAACTCTCATTTCTCCCATCAATCGTTTAGATTGAATAGTCACCCCTTTTTCCCTTATATACTCCATCATCTTAGCTATAACTAAAGGACGGGTTCTAACTGACATAGTAAATCCAGGTACTAGTTGATCTCTCTCATATTTAGTCATATAAGATTCTACTGTGTCCATTTGACTTTTAGGACTATAGTATAAATTACGATATTCTCTTTCTAATATTTGTTCTATAGTCGCCCAGCCTATGTTTGCATTTTCTACTACTAGTAAAGCATCGTTATATTCAGCTGCTATAGCTACAAGTACATTTCCGAAATCTTTAGGAGATAATTTGCCTTTATACTCTCCTACTTGTACACAAGTTTCTATATCAAATACATGAAACGCTGAATAATCTACTGAGTCTCCTCTAGATACATCAGCTACTACCATATATGATTTAGAGTAGTCAGGTTGCTCCCAAATCCACAAATTACCGTCAACTCCTCTTTTTTCTACAGGATCCTTTTGATAAGTTTGTTCATAAAAACTTAAGTCATCTGGTTCGAATACTGTATCACCTGAAGCTAGAAAATCGCAATCACATTCTTGTCCTGCCATTCTAGGTCCTAAGTCTCTATCTTGCTGTTCTCTCCATTCCTTATCTCTTTCCGGATGAACCGTCCATGGTAGTCTTATAGGTAAAAACGAATTATCTCCAGCTTCTGCTTTATCCCAAGTTTGATGGAACCAGTTTCCTATACCATTAGGAGTTGATAAAGCCATACACTGACCTCCTGTAGCTAACGTTTGTTGTGCAGCTGTAAAGGTTTCGGCAATATTATCTATAAACGCTGCCTCATCTATCAAAAGTAATGATACTGCTTCAGATCTTGCAGCATCTGCATTAGATGATTTTGCTGTAATTTTTGATCCGTTTTTTAGTCTAAGAGATAATTTATTTTTTTCTAATGCGGGTAACTTCAACCACTTAGGTAACTCATCATACATAAACATTGTCTTAGTAACAAGATTTCTAGCTGTTGCTTGAGTAGTTGCTAGAGCTAATACGTTTTTATCTTTATGAAAGAGCATTAACCATAAACTATAAGCAGAAGCTAAAGTTGATATACCTAGCTGTCTTGATTTTAAAGTAATGATATATTGATGTTCTTTAAATAAATGTAGAACCTCTGATTGAAAAGGGTATAAGTTGAAGAGTATTCTACCTCTAGTAGGATGTTGTATATGGCAATACTTTCTCATAAAGTACGCCGGATCTTTAGCACATTTAATATACTCCTGTGCTATTATTTTTTTAATATCTTTTGCCATAACTTACTTAAAAACTGTTGAATATTCTATATCTATTCCTTTTGCGTTTGGACCATAACTAGCCATACCTTTAGGTACTATTCTAAAGTCTAATCCATACGGTTGTTTTTGATGCTGAGTAATAGTAAATGCAGGTTCAATATTTGTATCCTGAATTTGGTCTATATCGGTGTATAATGAAGTACAAGTTATAGTCAATACTCTCGTATTATCATCATATTCAAAATCTTTATCTTCAAATGATCTTGTAGCAATTATTGTTTTAGGTTGATCAGTACCAAATAAATAATCTTCATTAGCATCAGTAGGAGCGTTTTTTACTACTACTATAGTAATTCTTTCATTAGTTCCTTTTTTAAACATTTCATATTTAGGAGATTTATCGGTATCTAAATGATGTCCTGTTCTTTTTAACTCTATAGGAAAATTGGGATCGTTTAACGCTTTATTTACAAATCCTTTTCTAAAAGGAGTTTTATCATTATTTACAGAGGCCCATCTAAATTCAGATTCACTTTTACCGTCTTCTTTAACTGAAATATTAGCTATAGGAGTACCTTTTCCTTCTGGTTGTGAGTAAAGAGAAACGTCTGCTTTAGATCCATCTGCTGTTTGAGACCCAACTCTTTTTGCTGACATTACTCCGTCAATCACTACATTTCTTTTACTACTTTCTAACTTTACGGTAATTACTTCAATATTTTTAGTAATGTTATTTATACCGTTAGTAAGAGATATTTCTGCTTTTAATCCTCCGGTTCCTTTTCTACCAGTGCTTATAGCTATATAAACATCACCGTATTTTTTTGTATTTAATTGGAATCCTGGAACTGAATCTCTTGAGGCTAATCCTTCTCCTTTATTATGAAATATTACATCTTTTTCTTCAAGATTAAAATGTTTCATTAGAAGAGTTTTAAGAGTATTAAAATCTTTTACTTCTGTTGAATTTAATCTGTTTTCGTATTTACCCGATTTAAATTTAAAGATATTAAGTTTTTCTGCCGCTGGACTATCTGCAAAATCTTTTGCTGCAGCTATTGATTTACTCTTATTATATATTGCTTCGTTGATATTAAAGCCGAACATAGATTCAAATACCTTTAAATCTTCTTTATTATTAAGATCAGGGTATCCTTTCTTGGTCTGGTACGACCATTCTAATATGACTTTATCTATAAGGTTCATTATGCTTCTGGTTCTTCTCCTGCTTCGAAGTCTATTTCTTCTCCGCCTAAATCAGCTCCTCCACCTTCTTCACCACCTGCATCATCAAAAGCAGCATCTGCTCCTCCACCTTCTTCACCGGGGAAATCTCCGCCTCCGCCACCTCCGCCGAAATCAGCTTCAGGACTACTTTCAGCGTCGCCTTCTCCAGCTCCTTTAAGAGGTGCTTCTTGATACAAACGTGCTAATTTATCTAATGCTTGTTGGAATTCACTAATGAATCCTAGCATGTATCTTTTACCTAATATTTGTGCTTGAAAATTATTACCGGTCCATTTTAAAGTAAAGTCTTGGCCGTTTACTAAATTAACTCTAAAGGTTGTAGGTTTTGGCGATACCCAATCTATAGTATCTACAAACTCTTTGAAATCCTCAGTCATTAATTTAGTTAAAGTTTTTTTAAGAGTAGGGAACTTTTCTAACATTGTATCAGTAGCATCCTCTAAAACTGTTTCATCACTTGCTTCCTGGTCCCCTATAGGATCTTCAGGTTTAGGTTCTTCAGCTTCTCTAAGAACTTGTATGTATGCTTCTTCTATTAATTCTTTTAGATGTTTAACTTTCATATTAGTCTTTCTTTTTCTTTTTGTAATTTTTATGCCAGTGCTCATTCTGAGTAATTATTTTCAGTTCGTTTACTGGTATATCTCTTACTACTTTTTTATCTTTTTTGAAAACTACGTCGTAATGAGTTACTACATATTTATTTCCTTCTTTAATTAAGGTATGTTTTTCAGGTATACACATTCCATGTCCGTAAGTTTCATGAACTACATGAGCTGCACAATCATGTTTGTAACCAGGAGCTGATTCATGAAAAGTATCTATAGCAAGATTATGAATTAAATCAGGATTGTCATCTGTAAGTTCCTCTAATTCACTATCAGTTAATTTACTACCATCTTCAAATTCAGCATATACAGCAAATGCATCTACAGTACCATCATCATACCCTTGAGATTTATCTACTCCATCTATCTCTATAGAACTAACATCAACTGGTTTGCCATTGATCATTAATTTACTTTCTTCGTTTACCTTTTGTTTTTGACCTTGTAATTTTTCTATGGCAGCATCAATTTTATTAAGCATATCTCCATATTTATCAGCCATTGGGCCTCCTTCAGGTTCTGCTTCTTGCTCCATATCTTTCATTACTTGAGCTCTTTTAGCTTTTAATGCTTGAACTAAAGCTTTTGCTTTTCTTTCTTTTTTAGATGGACCTATATTGAATCCTTGGTCTCCAAGTTTTTTAAGATTATTTTCATCAACATCTCCATCATTTCCATGGAATAAATCAAACTCTCTTCCTGCTAAATCAAATCCATATTCATCTGATATAGCAATAACTAATTCCATAGCAGCTTCTTTTTCGCTCATATCACCATTAAACATCAACTCTTCTATAGCATTTTTAATGGAAGCCATTACTCCTCTACCTTCTTGTAGTTTCATTCTTTGTCTCATCATAGATGCTTCAAGTGAAGCTAATCCTCTTTTAAGCATATTCATAACTTTTTCTTCGTCACTATCGTTAAGATTTAATTTTTTAACTTCAGGCATAACAAGATCCATAAGTTCTTTTTTCAGTTCTTGATTACGACTTTGTCCTGTTCCTTGGTATTTTTTGTATATATTAACAAAAGTTTCTCTACCTATTTTTTTTAAAATATTTAAAGCTAGTTGAGGATGATTAATAAATTCTTCTTCTTCCGAAAATAAATCTAAATTAGTATCGGCTATTCCTATATCATGAGCTTTAAGATCCATCATTGCATCGTACGCAGTAGATTCATCATTAAAGTAGTAAGTATCTGAACCGCTAAATTCAACTTGTTTTCTATATTTATCATCTAATATCTGTATAGCATGTCTTGCATCTCTTATGTCTACTTTTAGATAAAACATTCCTTCGGGTGCTTCAGATAATTGTAATTTTATACCTACTTGATTAGCTGCTTTCAGAACTTTATCTTTAAGATCTTTTCTTTCCTGTCCTGAAGATTTTTTGTACATATCTAACATTCGTAGATATTTTTGTCTATCGGTTTCTTCTTCATTTAATGATTTAAAATGCTTCAATAATTCATTTTTTAAAACATCCACATTAATTATAGGCTGTCCTGAAGGTTTAATACCAACATCAACTAATTCTTTATCGAATGAAAAATCTACAAGATGTAATTTATCATCTCTTATATCAAAAGTAAATTCATCTTCGAAATCATTTTTATATCTAACATAAACATCAAAAGTATTTTCTTCTATATGATGAGCTTTGATAGTTTCTATTTCGTCTCCTGCAGCTCTCAAAGCTTCGATTAAAGCTTTTCCTACTTCTTTAGCTATAGCTTTGGTTTCTTCTACTGAAAATAAAACTCCTTCTTGCTCGCTAGTTAGTTTTACTTTTACTCCATCTTTAGCTAGATCAGCAGCTTTTTTTTCATCATCAGTTGATACAAAACCATCATCACCTATTTCTCCATCTTGTTCTTTAAGTAATTTTAAATATGATTCTTTTAATACTTCTAACTTTTCTTTAGTAATTTTCTGATCTAAAGTAGATATTGAAGAGTATGTACCGTCTTTTATTTTTGATAATGCTAATTCACACTTAGCTAAACGGTTTTTGATTTCTTGGTAGGTCATTATATGTCAGTTTAATATAGCTATATAAATAAATAGATTAATCTTCCCAAATAACGTTTTTAAAGTTTTCAGGGGATAGTCCGAAATAATCAGTTCTCCATTGAGTTTGATCAAAGAAATCTAAATCATACCACTCATCTTTCTTTTTCCAAAGAGTTATTGCAATATCATCCCAATCTTTTGATAACATAAATTCTTCTATTTCTTGTTTTTTTTCTATTACAGCGTTATAATTAAAAGAATCCCATTCGTAATGAAAAACTTCAAATACTGCGTTTTCAGATACGTAATCTATAGAAATATCTATACCCCATTTAGGTTTCATTTTGATAAGTTTATACAACATAGGGTTAATTTTAGCTATTTCTAATAACTGTTTTTTAGCATCTTCATCAAACCCTTTTCTTTCAAATAAATCAGAATGGTTTATATGAGCACCTTCTCTTTTATCCCAGACTAACCAATCATATCTAAGACAGTCTTCATGTCTCCTTTCAATTGGTTTGTATCCGTTGTATTGCAAATAAGCTTGTTCAGCTTTAGTTAAATGATATCCGTTTTGATCAAATAAGTCTACGCTATTATTATCTATTAGAGTATCTATATTTAACGTAGGCTCTGTAAAACAGGCTTTTTCATTAAGTTTATTATCTGTTAATATCATTGACAATGGTAATTTAAGTATCTCTGTAATGCTTTGGCATAATGAGTGCCTTTATTTTTTAATTTACTTTTTGCTGATCTTACTTTTGAGCATGATAGATCACCTAATCGTTTCTTTAGTATACCTGGTTTAACAGGATCATGTACACTTTTTTCGTACAGTACATCTAAAACTATTTCTTTAACTTTAGATTTTTTTAATGCTACACCTGCCTTTTTAGCAGCTTTATAAGCTTTAGAATTTTTATGAGAAGATTTTTCACCTCTTTTCTTTTTAGCATTAATATTAGCCCATAAACTTTCGTTTTTAACTTTTTTCAATCTTTGAGTTTTTTTCTTAGATGATTCTTTTCTTTGCTCAGCATAATCTAATGCAGTTTTTAATCTTTTCTTAACTTTTGGATCTTTTGCTCTACCGTATGCTGCTCTTACTCTTTGATGAATTAAATTAATAATTTGAGATTGGCGAGCATGAGATTTAGCTTTGAACGATTTTTTATTTAAAGTATCAACTATATCTTGTCTTGAAGAAAATTTTACTGAGACTGTATCCTTAGGATTTTCATCAGTATATAATCTACGGTCAGAGCCTTTAGGTTTTTTACCTGTACCTTTTTTTGGATCAGCTTCTTGTAGTAATTCTTTAACTATATCTACGATTTCGTCTTTTTTAGCTAAATAAGCAGCTACAGCCATTTGATCTCTCTTTTTCTTAGACTTACCTTTAAACTGAGGTGCATCTGATTTTCGAAAGTCTTTTATATAATCTCCTGCGTCTGCTTTTTTACCTAATGGCATAATAAATTATTTTAAAGGACCGCCTCCGACCCATGCATCGCATGATCTAGCACCTGCACATTTAAACCAGAAAAATTCGCAAAAACCTATATTAGACTGTTTGACTATCTTTTCACCCTCATCTCCTATTGCTTTAGCTATTTTTTTAAGAGTAGCAGGCTTTTGATTAAAAGCAGAACAATTGGAACATCTTGAAGTCTTAGCGTGTTCTACTGTTGTATCCCACATTTCAGCTTTATCTTCCCAGAATTTTTTAGAACCTTTTTCGTCGTTAGGATTAAGAGGACCGTATCTGTATTCTTTTACTGTTACGTTTCTACCTAATGTATTAAGATCTAGGTCTTGTATAGAATCCATCGGATCTACTTTTTTATTACCTAAAGCTTTTTCTTTATTTAATGCTGCAGGGGTATTATTTTTACCGTAATCCGATAGTTTACCCTCCAGCACTAAGTCTTTAATAAGTTTAATTATCTTCATTGTCTTTGTTAATTAATTTTTGATAATTTTCTTCTGCTGTTTTCCAACACAGTACTTTGAAAAAATCCTTAATATATTTTGCTCTTTGACTTTTATGTTTAAGATAATAAGCATGCTCCCAAACATCCATACCTATTATAGGATCTCCTTTAATTTCAGAGTAGCTCATTAATGGATTATCTTGATTAGGAGTACTATGTATTTTTAGTCCTTCATTAGTAAGAGTTAACCAAGCCCAACCGGAACCAAACTGTCCTGTACCGGCGTTAGAAAATTCTTCTTTAAAATTTTGATAAGAACCAAAAGCTTTATCTATATCTTCTTTTAATTGACCGACTGGATTTGTAGTAGCATCAGGTGACATTAAATTAAAATATAGAGTATGATTATAAACTCCACCGGCATTATTTCTAACTTTATCATCATATTTTTTAATATTAGATAAAATATCTTCTATACTTTTACCTTTGCCTTTCATAGCATCGTTAAGCTTAGTAACATATCCTTTATGATGCTTAGTATGATGCTCTCTCATAGTTTCTTCATCTATATGAGGTTCCAATGCATCATAGCCAAAGGATAGTGCTGGTAGCTTAAATTCTTTATTTTCCAATATTAATTTAGATAATTTCATTCTTTACAGTTCATTAATCTATAGTACCTGATGTACGGCCTCTGGCTTTATAAAAATCAGCTTGTGCTTGACCTTCTCGATCTAACCCGGTCATTACATGATCAACTATATCTTTTAATCCTTCAGCTGAAATATCAACTGGAGTATAATTTCCGTCTGTCATATAAGAATCCCTTCCAACAACACCTGAGTAGCCTGGTTCTCTCATTCCTGCTTTAATAGCTTCTTTTTGATCGATTCTATAACCACCCATTCTACTAATCATAAATTGATCAACATCTTTATCATATTGAAATATTACTGTTTGAGGGTACGGGCCATCCCCTTTACTTACCATATACCCTTCAAATCCAGCTTCTTTTCCATCTGGTCTACGTTCTGTTACTTTATATCCTTTTTTAGCGAAATAGTCAAATAATTGACCACCGTCCATTTCTTTCAAAGTTTCTTCTTTAACACCTTTCCATATTTCCCCTCTTCTACATCTTACTACTGCTCCTGAAGCATAAGCTGATGGCCAAGTATCATACTTTCTTTTAGCTATACGAGTACATCTATCATCTTTTTCAGTAACTACTTTTTCTTTTTTATATTCTTGTAGTAGACCTACTATTAAATTTTTAACGTCTTCTTTCTTGATTGGTCTATAACCTGAACCATAAGGTGCAGATTTACCGTCATGTTTATAAGACGGATCTAAATTTTCTTTTTTCACTGTTGCCTTTTTTGTATTTTTAACTACTGTTTGACCTTTAGCTCCTGCTTTTTTCTTTTTTCTAGCTGTTGCAGCTCTTTGAGCTTTAGTTAAGCTTCTAGCTTTTGCTGCAGGTAAACATCTATCAGGATTTTTTTTATTTTTAGAAGTACCGCATGGACCGGCTATGTTACCGGAGGTAGATATTCTAACCCATTTTTCTTTTTTAAACCAATCACGAAGAGATTCTCTTATAAGTTCTCTCATAAAAGCATACATATCGGGTGATATTCTCTTCTTACTTTCCATTATACTACTTCAGTTAATAATCTTATTATTATGCCTGCTAGTGCTGTGAATAGTATCCACAGAGCTTTAGTAACTCCTTCCTTCCAACGTTTTATACCTTCTAATTCAATCATTTTTGCTAAAAAGTCTCTTTCATTACTTTCCATAGATTTGCGAAAGGCAGTATTTTTATTAGTAGTAACTATAACTCCATTATCAGGATTAAGTAAAGTATATTTAAGGTCTGAAATGTTTTCTTTTAAATCTTCCATATCTTTTTGCATTTGCTTTAATTCTCCATTAGGCATATGTTTTTTGATATGAACTATTTCAGAAAGTACAGATTCTAATAATTGTTTCTGTGTCATAGTATTAAATAGGTTTATATATAAATATACCTATTTTATGTGTTTAGAAAGATGTTGGATATATTCTTTTATATCACTTAAAAACTCTTTATTTTTTTGATTATTAGATCTCCAATCTTCTATATCTCCACCTTCGGTAACATAACTATCATTAGTATTAACTAATTCTCCAGCCCATGCTTCTATATCTTGAGCAAAAACTTTCATATTTCCTTGAAGCATACGCTGTTCGTATTGCTTATATAATCCTGCTAGTTTAAGTTTATGTTCCATATCTACAGTACAGTCTAAGCAGAATCCATGTATTTTATACATTTTAGTATGTAGATGATGTTTAAGAGATTTGCTACATTTAGGACAAATTAAAGGAATTCTAATTGATTTTTTTGCAGAATCTAATTTAGTAATATTTTGTTTGATACCATTTTTAATAGTCCATTTTCTTCCATCTACTTCCCAAATATCACCTTCCTTATATCTTTTGTAAGATTTTTTATATCCTGATTGTGATTTAGTAGCTCCGGTAAAATCTTTATTAACTAAGTTTCTAACTCTCTGTACGTCAGATTTTTTAAATTCCTTTTTTAGTACTGAATCGTTATTCATATCCTAGTTCTTTAAGTCCTTGAATTGCTGGTGTTATGTCTCCTCCTTTTACTCTAAAAGCTATTCCACCTTTTGCTATCCATTCATTAATATTAGATTTTTTATCATCAATTAATATACTATTTTCATTAGCATATCTTTGTTTGTCAGCAGAATAAGCAAAAATTACTTTCGGTTTTGGATTTAAATTATTTTTAACCCATAAATTTTTACCTAATCTAGAATTATTATCTCTAGACGGTGAAGTTAATAAATCAGGTTTGTAAGGAAGAATAAAGTTCCATAATTCCTTTCCTTGAGGCATCCAATCCATTCCAACCCAAAATCTTACTCCTACTTCAACATCTATAAGATTCCAAAATGCTGCTGTGCCGTAATTATTTTCATACTCTTTTGGTGACATTCCAGTAAAATGTTCGAAGCGAGATTCAAAATCAGTTAAAACTCCATCCATATCACAGTATATTTTATATGGTGGCATTTCTTTTTGTTCCGGAAGCGGATATGCTTCTAATAAATCTACAATACTTGTATTCATATAACCTTTATTTTAATATAGTATTTTATTAAATATAAGAAATTCCATACAATTATCCAACTTTTTAATTAATTTTTTACTGAGTCTTCCCAGTTTCTAAAAGCAATATTACCTTCTAAATAAGCTTCTTTTTCTAGTTCTAGTAGATTATCGTCTTTATTTGTATCAGTTGTACTAATTTTACCTAACCTACCTTCAATATTTTGTTTATGGTGAATCATTTCATGAGCAAATGATCTCATTACATCTTTAGGATGCCGGCCTTCAACATACAAAACTACTTCTTGCTTAGTAGGTTCATAATAAGCTGTTTTACCGAAAAAATCAGATGATTCAACCATATCTTTCTTAATTTTAACTTCAGGAAGGGGCACTATATTATGTCCTTCGTTAATCATATATTCTAAAAGAGATGCCATAAAAGGGGTATAATCGAATCCTATCTTTAAGTCAATATCTTTGATTTGTATTCTAATATGATTTTGATTAAATATTAATTCAAATGTTTCAGGGTCTAAAGTTTTTCTTAGTTGAGTAAATACTTTTAATAACTTATCTCTATCTTCAGAGCGTATAATACTTTTAGGTGCTGTTGCAGTTCCTGATGACCCTTCGGTTTTGAAAATATTTTCCATAACGTTATCCAAATCGTCGCTCATTTTTTCCGCTATAATACTTGACTTTAACATACTTATAATATTTAAAATTTCTTCTTTTGATAATTCACTAGGAAAAAAATCTAAAACTTCATCTAAGTTACCTGAAAGGATTGCTTTTCTAAAATCAGTTGCTCTAACTTTTGAACCTTCAGCAGATGGAATTACTAACCCTTGTACATTATCTCTATTTTTAAAAGTTGTAACTCTTTTAAGATCCGGTAAATCTTCTTCTGATCTAACTCCTGTTACAGCATAAAATTTTTCTTGTTGGTTTGCTTTGGCATAATCTTTAGCTGTCAACATTGGATTTTTTCCTCCGTCCATTATTACTACTCCAGGAATATATTTAGCATATATTTTCCATACTTTAGTAGATTCACCTCTAGTTATACCATTTCTTCCTCCTTCTCCTATAAATACTAAAACTTTTCGAATTTTTTGTAATTTATCACTATCTCCTTTTAATACACTAGAACCTGCTGAAGCATAATTATCTATATCATAAACTTTACCTCCATGATTTCCTTGTAGTAAACTTTTTACTACTTCAAAATGACCTCTATGCGGTGGTTTAAAAGCTCCTGGATATAATGCTATCATGCTAAGAATTTTTGTACTTTTTTATCTATATCAGCAACTGAAGAAGATTTGAGTAAATTTTGAAAGTCTGAGCTAAAAAGTAGTTCGGCTATATTTTTTAAAACATCTTCAGTTTTTTTATCTAAACTAGCTTTTTTATCTCTGAATTTATTACGGGCTTTTAATAACTGGTCGTCACCAGGACCTACTCCGTTTTTGCGGTATAGTTTTAAAAACTCTTGTTTCATAGCTTTATCTTCAGATCTGTTATTTCTATCGTAATCAACATCAGCTACTGCTGCTTGAAAAGCTTTTTCTTCTTCGGAAGACATTTTTACAGGTTCAAAAAATGAAGATTTACCTGTACCCATTTTTTCGTTATAAGACTTAAGATATTCAGTTATACCTTTAACTCCTCTTTCAGCAGCTTTATTAAAATCTTCGATTTCTTTATTAAATTTACCACCTCTATCGTTAATAAAAATAGATAAATTATCTCCTAACATTTCTTGGTATTGAGATATTAACTGGTATACGTTACGCCAAGTAGAGAAAACTGCTATAGAAGGTAAAGATCTATCTCTTCCAAAATTAGCAATATATGAAATCATAGGATGAGCATATACCATAATCATATAAACATCATATCCTTTATCTATTAAGCTTTTTATTTTAGAAGGATTAGAAGCAGTTGTATCCCAAACAAAGCTAATTCCTTTTTCAGCTGCATCTTCTACGTCCTTACCTACCTGTATTGAAGCTGCTCCTAAATTACGATGAAAACGGTGGTTTGGATCTTCTACGTATTTGTCAGGATTAAATTGAGTTAGAGAAGGTAAGTCTAACTGTTTTAATAGAAATGTTTTACCTGTACCTCCACCACCGGCCATTACTACTGCTTTAGGTTTTTCAATTTGTTCTCGTATAAGGCTCAGTAATTCTATCATTATTCTCTATTTATTTTACCACCTCTAGATGAAGATGATGATCTTGACATACTGCTATTACTAGGTTTAGAATAGTTATTACTTGGTCTTGAGTAATTGTTGCTTGGTCTAGAATAGTTATTACTAGGTTTATAGTTATTATTATTACTCGGTTTCCAATTATTATTGTTATTAGGTTTTACAATTATAGTATTATTGTTACTAGGTTTATAATTATAGTTGTTATTAGGTTTATAATTATTAATTAATGTATTTACAGCATTATTGTTTACTGGTCTTTTACTTACGTTTAATACTCTATTAGTTTGAATTCTATTAGAAATACTTGAATTAAGATTAGAAGTTAAGCTACCTCTTCTACTAGCATTATAGACTATATTGTAACTCTGGTTATTAAAAGGTCCTTGATACCAATTATTCCATGGACTATAAGGTCTAATCCATCCGTAGTAGTAATATGGTCTATTCCAACTATACCAATTATTCCAACCCCAAGTATGATGGAAAGGGTAATTAAAAGCCCAATCGTTCCAAAACCAGTTGCTATGAAAATAAACATCAAACCTATTATATGGTCTCCAAATACCCTCTAATCTAGGATTATTCCAGTAGAAAGAATAAGGTTGGTTCATTGCATAAGTTGCAAAATCGTACCTAAAATTAAAGTCGTTTCTGAGCTTCCTTTTTAAATCAAAAACTGAGCTAATAGTATCTACTTTAGTATTTGGAGTCTGGTATATACCGTCTATTTGTCCTGCCGTATTTAATACTCCATATTGAAACTGTACTCCACAGCTACATAGTAATGTAAATACAGCTCCCATCAATAAACCTTTCAGCCATGATATCCAAGCTATTTCATATACTCCTAAGTTAAGCTTGGCCATAAAATTAAAAACCATATTTTGATGCCATTCTATTATTTTTTTCATATTTTAAGAGTTGTTGGGTAACTCTTATAAATAGGTTCAGTCTTAGGGTTATCTAATAAGTAAAGTTTATAAATCGTCTGAAATAAGTCAAAATTATAATCTATTTTATCTATAATTTTAATTTGCCAACCTTTACCTTGGTAAACACCTTTCTTTTTAGATGCTGATCTAGTATTAGCTTTTAACCAAATTATTCCTGTTCTTTGTATTTTTATTCCTTTTGCTTCTTCGATTGCTTTAGCGTATGCTGCAAGTTGAAGATCATACGATCTATGTAGATTGTTTGAAGTTTTTAAATCTAATAACCAAATTTCACCGTCCATTTCAACTAATAAATCGGCAGTACCGGCATACTTAAATTTATCTGAAAATACAAATTCTTCGGTAGATATAAGTTTAGGTTTATAAGTAGACCAAAAATCATGAAATTTTAAGATCATTTCCCATACTATTTGAGAATATTTAGCGTTACCGTAATCATCCATCCAATTGACTTCTTCACCTTTTACTAAAGCTTCTGCTGCTTCATGAACTTGTGTACCTTCCTTTCCTGCTTTTCTCATTATAAGATCAGCGTTATGACCTACATCTTTTAACCAGTTATCAAAAAATTTATTTTTTGGCATATATTGTAGTATAGTAGTAACAGAAGGATAATAAACTCCTTCGTCCCTTTTGTAGACTCTACGATCTAAAAAATTAATTTGTTTTAATTCAGGTTTAAAATTTAATCTATTTTTTGAATTTTCTTTTAGGATATTAGTTCCTTGCCTTATCATATGGCTTCCATTTTATGCAGCATTAAACTTGATAAGTCTAATTCATCTGCTGATTGTATAAGACGAGTAAAAGCTTCGAAGCCCATCTCGCTAGGGTCTTTTTGTTTTAAATCAACTAGGAAGACCCTCTTACCTAAGTTAAGTAAATTTTCTGCTATTTCTAATGCATCTTTTTGAGCATCTTTATCTAAAGCTATGTAGATATCTTTTAGTTTAGAAGTAATAATTTTTTTTAATAATGAAGGGGAAAGACTTTTACCTAATATAGGTACTGCATTTCTACGAATGGCAATAGCATCAAATGCTCCTTCACATAAAATAATAGGTTGATTCCAGTTAATTAAGTTTTCAAAAAATACTATGTCCTTGGAAGTTTCGGGATTTTTATATTTAAAGTAAGCTCTCTCATAAGTTCTCCCAACAAAATAGTTGAGCCTATTGGATGAAGAATAGCTTGGGATAATGATTCTTCCTCCATAGTCTCCACCTGTTGTGTATCCAATACTATATTTAATAAAATCATTGTCGGTAAGTCCTCGTTCATATAAATATTTTTTAACTTTATTAGCAATAATAGAAGTACTAGAAGCTGAGTAAAGTAGTTGAAATTCTTTTGGTAATTCTGCTACTTCCGTATTTTTATACTCATACTTCTTACCTCTTTTAACATACTTGAGTACTTCATTAGCTTCAACTTTAGGTACTTTCAGTTGTCTTAAAAGAGAAAATATTGACTGTCCTCTAGTTTTACATACCCAACATTCCCAAAAGTTTTTACCTTCATCATTTGTAGCCATGTTAATTTCTAACTTAGGCTTTCGATGGTTGCAAAAGGGGCAATGAAAAGCGTAATTATCTCTTGCTCTTTTATTGCTTTTTCCTAGTATATTTTCTATAGAACCTAATAAAAAACTATAATCCATACTTCATAGTTAACTCTATAATATATGAAAAAATATTGTATTTACCAACTAAACGTCAGTCATTTTTAACTTACCTGATTTAGGATGTACCATGAAATTATCAGGTCTTATGTCTAACTCTGTTGGATCTATATTAAATCTAACAGCTTCTTTTTCTAATTTATCAATAAAATCTTCCGGAATATCCCCTTTGTATTCTCCCATAACCTCCATTGTAATAATTCCTAGTTTATTATTCAACCTATTAACGTCAAAAATATAAACAAAATTATTAGTTTTTTTGCCTTTAAGTTTTTCAGCGTGATCTAATTCAATAGAATCTGTTGTTACTTTAACTGCCTTTCCTTTTAAAAGGTATACTGAACCATAATCGCCTGAACCTAAGTACTTTCCGCCCTGATCTTGTATCTTATCTATCTCACGATTAAAATCAGGATCATATTCTAGGGGTCCCTCTAATATGATTTGTGAAAGTTTCATCTACCTTGTCCTTTATAAGCTTTTTTATAGTTTCTACTATTTTTAAGCTTAGATGTTTTACTTTTAGCGTGTATACCTGGTCTTTTTCTACTCTTAGAACCTAAGTAATCGCTAAGTACTATTTTAGCCATTTACAGTTTTATTACTTTTAATTTTAAATCTCCAGAGCCTTTAATCAACCTATGATATACACCCTTTCTAATAAATAGTCGTTTTAAACTCTCCGGAGTATTGTTATCGTATTGAAATTTCCAATCAGTTTCGTGGAGTGGTTCTATAATTCTATCTTCGTAATCTCTATGCCAAACTAATTCTTCTTCTTTAGTATCAACTAAAAAAGTTCTTATTTCGCCTTTTTCTGTATATGGTCTACCAGTATCCACTGAAATTTCTAGAACCTCCTAATGATTTCCAATAACGACCTATATTACAGGACCAATAACCAGGTTTAGTTTTATCTTTCTTTTGAGCACATTTATGTCTAGCTGCGAAAGAAGCTCTAGCTCCTGGCTCATTTAACTTAACGGAAAGGTTTCCGCTATCTCCGAAATTTACTTTTTTAACATTTCCTGTTTTTGGATTCTTAACATAGACGTAAAACTTTTTAGGTCCTCCTCTTTTTGGTTTATTTAAAGCTACATTCTTACCTTTATACTCTGCTTCGTCTACCATAGGTAAATCTAAAGGTACTTTTTCTCCTTCGAATACCCCGTACTCACCTATATTAGTTTCTTCTAGTAATTTAGTATCTTCTTCGTTTAACTGTATATAACCGTCTCTCCAAGCATCTCTTGCTTCAGCAAATAGTTGTATAAATTTATCACTTGAATAACGATAGACATTCTCATATAACGAGAGATCGTTTTCTAAATGATAAGTTAAAGATGGAAGCCCTACTATGTCTTTAATTTTAATCATTTTATATCTTTTGAGGTAGATTCATCCATTTCAGGGTGAAATAATAGTTTGATTACTTTAGCATCTTTAGAGACTGATTTACCGTCTATTTCTACTTCTATTGGGTAAGGTTCGAATTTATCAGCCCAATATGCTATATCGTAGCTTTTATCTTTATTGTTAGTAACTAACAGACCTCTATTATATGTATCCTCTTCAGCTTGTAGTACCATTTGCTTACCAATCGGTAAGATAACATCGCCCATAAGCTTTACGTTACCTTTTTCGTATTCTTCTAATAATATATCTTTAATTTTCATTTAAAAAATCTTTTCTGTAAAATTTACCGAGGATATTATCGTTAATATAATTATTACGAGTCTCCAATACCTCATTTATAAATAGGTATTTACATTCAAAATATGTTAATTGTTTTTTATCAGTTACATATTTGAGGATTTCTCTCCTGAAATCTTTTTTATTACCGTTCTTTACTAATTCAAGGATCTCTTTTTGAGAACCATAATAAGTTACCCAATCTGATTCTTTTATAACTTTCTTTTTTAAGGGTACTCTTCCTCCTATACCTTTAGCTTTTCTTTCTTCTTTTAATGCTTGTAGTTCTTTTTTACCTAATTTTTTATTTCTTTCAAAAAATAATACTTTTTTTCCTAAATACTTTCTGCCAGTAGGAATATGAGTAACTTGATAGATAAAACCGTAAGTATCTTTAGGCATACCTTCAATAGATAAAATAGGTAGACCTTGGTAAGTCCAAGTAGGATCAGTCATTATTTAAGAGATTTGATAATTTTATCGACATCGAATACATCTTCTAATTTACTGTAAGGGCAAGAAGAAATATCTTGAGCAAGATTAAACGGTTGATATAAATTATTTGGAAACTCTACTGGTAAGTTAAATTTATTAGCTCTGATATTAGAATGTAATTCGTATCCGAAAACTTCAGGTTTAGTTGTAACCCAACAGACAGTAGAAGGAAGATTAAAAGCTGTAGCTAGATGCTGTGCAAATGAATCGATAAGTAATCTTTTATTTGCTAGTTGTAATAAAATACCTATACTTCTAAATCCATCTAAAGCATGTAGAGTATCGGGGTATTTTTTCTGGTCGTCTCGCTTAATATGAACTATAGAATAATCTTTTTTAAATTCTTCTATAACTTTTAACATAGCAGGTTCGGGTATATCTCTAGTCCATGAATAATTATATCCTTGATTTTGTGGACCTCCGTTAGGCTGTATTGCTAAGATAGGTTTATCAGTTTTATAAAAAGGTTTAAAATATTGTATCTCTGCTTCAGTTAAATATATTTGAGGTGATTCTCCCTCGTATTCAAATCCCCATTGTTTAGCCCATATATTAAATAAATGGTCTTGTTCTAATATAAAGTCCGAATGAGTATAAGGATCGCTAAAGTATAGTTTACAGTTACTTTCTTTACCTTTTATGTACCTAGTATAAAAATCACCATGCTTTCCATTTGCATGAACTTTTTTAACTAGTGGATTATGTTTAAAGACATCAGGATATGAACATACTACGTGAATATCGTCTTTTGAATGTTTTTTGTGTATAACTTTTAGAAGTGCAGTAGCCATGATATGCTTACCTAGGCCACCTTCTACGTGAAATATAACCGTCATATTAATTTAATTTATAATCTACCAAGGTACTCCGGTATCTTCAGTTTTAGCATTATGAGCTGCTATTTTAGCTGCTACTGAAGCTGAATTTGCTGTTTGTATAGCGTTTACATCTAAACTACCTGTAATCCATCCTAAAACAATATTTTGAGTTAGATTTTCGTATTGTACGAAGTCTGCATCTGAAGAGTCTTTAGAAGGTAGATTAAAATCTCCATGAGTTATGGAAGCAAACATATCATCTTCTCTACTTTTGCAGTGATATGAAGCAGTAGTTATTAAACCGTCTGATAGATTTCTTTTTAAATTATCTATATACCATCTATGAATCATAGTTTAAAATTTATTTAGTTTTATATAATATAGTTAAAAAATTATTTAAAAACAACTATTACCAAGGAATACCGTTTCCAGAAGTAATTTTAGAAGCTGCTGCGATAGAACCTGCTAATTTATTAGAGTTTTCATTTTCTATAGCATTTTTATCAACGTTAGAATCTAACCATCCTAAAACATTATTTTCATTAAGCGATTCATAAGCTATAAAGCCAGCATCTTCGGCTGAACCTGAAATTTCAAAATTTCCTATAGTTCTAGTAGTAAAACCAGAATCTAATGATTCACATCCGTAAGTAACTTTATTTACTACTCCGTCAGAAAGATTTCTTTCAAGTTCGTATATTTTCCAAGTATGTTGCATTTTTTTAGTTGTTATTTATTTTAGTGTAATGCGTTCCAAGTAGACCCATTAAAGTAATATAGTTTACTACTTCCTGCTGATCCTGATGCTATTACCATTCCTTCTACTGCTGGAGTTGGATTAGTCGTTCTTCTAGTTAATTGTAATATAGCATTAGCAGTTGTTGACCCTGAAACTAATAAGTTATTAACGTGTGTAGTACAGTCTCTAGCAGAAGTAATATCTGAACCTACTACGAAAGAACAATCGTGTTGGTTACAGTTATTTTTACCTCCTAATATTCCTCCGTATTCAGCAGAACTAGAATTTATAGACCCTCCTACAACTACACCAGAACTTCCTGAGCTGTAATTTCTTGAACCTCCTCCTATAAAAGCGTGATCACCTTCTACTATATTCTGACATCCGGCAACGATTGCAGAGAAATAAGAATTATCATGATAGCAAGTTAAGTTATCTTCTCCACCTCCAACAAAACTAAAGAACTGACATGCTTTGTTAATATTACCTCCTACTACAGAAGCAAATATTTCCATTGCTTTATTATTTTTACCACCCCCAATAAATTGGTGTCCGTTATCAGATGATGGAGCTCCTGAACCAGAAACGCAGTTATTTTGTCCACCTGCAATTACACCAAAGCAGTCTGAACCTGACATAATATGGTTAGAACAACCTCCACCAATAAACGAATAAGGCGATTCAGTTTTATTACTTCTACCTCCAACTATTGCAGAGTAACTACCAGACATTTCATTTAATTGTCCTCCTACAGCTATACCGTAACAAGTTGAAGAAGCAATATCGTTTTTACAACCACCTGCTACTATTCCATAACATCCATTATTGTTGTTACAGAAACCTCCACCTACAAATGATAAACATCCACAAGCATCGTTTTGACCTCCTCCTACTAATGCTGCACCACCAAAACCAACTGTGTTAAGTTGACCTCCTACTAAGACTGAATATCCTACGTCATTTACTGCTTTCACTATTTCATTATTAGAACCACCGCCTAAGAAAGTATATGGTTCCCTGATAGTGTTTGAAAAACCGCCTGCTACAACTCCGTACTCGGCATTGTTAGAACCTGAAATACAGTTACCACAACCACCACCGATAAATGAATAATCAGATGAACCTGAGTTTCTACATCCTCCTACTACCGATGCCATATCTGCTTCAACGTCGTTACAACCACCAGCTCCTATAAAAGCACTGATTGAACCGCTATTTACTGTATTTCCTGATCCTCCTACTATAGCAGATTTAAGACTATTAGGAGCAATAGTATTGCTACACCCAGAACCTATAAATGTTCTGTTTGATACGCTTATCAGATTATCTGAACCTCCTGCAATTGTAGCGCAGTCTGAAGCTCCTTGTGTAATGATGTTACGATTACCTCCTAAAATCGAGGAATTCTGAGCATCGGTTATTATGTTTGAGCCTGAAGTAGGAACTATACTGCCGTATTCGGTTGAACTCCCATCGATTGAAGATGTAAATACTGCACCTCTTAAATTAAATGCTATATCTTCAGCGATAGAACTAGATACCGAAGTAAAAGAACCTGATATAGTTGCTGCACTGTAAGCTGCAGGTATATTAGTTAGACCTGAGCCGTCTCCTTTATAAGCACTAGCTGTTATAGCTCCACTTGCACTAACAATACCTTCAAATTTTGCTGTTGTAACTCCTGAGAAGAGAAGTATCCCAGTAGATTGAGGTGTCATCCTCATATTATGTTTAGTAAAATTATAACCGTCGTCATTAACTGTAATAGAGTTACCTGTAATAGTACCACTCGAACTTATATGTCCTGATGCTGTTATATCACCGGTTATATTTAAATTATCGTTAAACGATATAGTTTCATTAGAAGCACCTGCTGATTCAAATTTAGAAGCAAAAATCGTACCTGATGAACTTATATTTCCTGATGCAGTAATTGATCCGTTTATAGTAACAGAAGAAGTAGAAAAATCTCCTTCTATTAAAGCACTACCGCTATTATTATGAATATATAATTTATTTGATACTGAAGAACCACTAGTAGGTCCTGCATTATAGCCTATGAATATATTATTAGCACCACTTCCTGTATTATGACCTCCTGCATTAAAACCTAAAGCAGTATTATTATTACCTGAATTATTAGCTATGAGAGCACAAGAACCTATAGCAGTATTAAGGTCTCCTGAGGTATTTCCAAATAGGGCTGCATTACCGACAGCAACATTACAGTCTCCTGAGTTATCACTACCTAAAGCTATATTACCGACTGCTGTATTAAATTGACCTGTATTGGAAGTTAAGGTTATATACCCTACTGATGTATTACCAGAACCGTTTGTGTTAGTTTTTAAAGCTTCAAATCCTACAGCTGTATTTTGAGCTCCTGTTTCGTTATTTTTAAATGCGTTATGTCCAAAGGCTGAGTTGCCATTGTTAGATTTATCGTCGCTTTCTCCAGCTCCAAAACCGAAATACGAACTATTACCTAATCCGATTTGACTTACTCTACCTTCTACTCTCAAAGAGCCTGATATTTCAGCTGAACCAGTAAAGGTACCGTCCCATTCTCCAGTTACACCTGTTAGTCCTGAGCCATCTCCACTAAAAGCAGAAGCAGTTATTGAACTACTAACACTTAAAGATCCTGAGAGTTGAGCATCTCCTGTTCTAAATCCAGACCATGAACCAGTCACTTTAGTCAATCCTGAGCCATCACCAGAAAACGATCCGGTAAAAGCACCTGATGATCCTGATATAGCAAAGGAACCGGAAAGGTTCAATGCACCTGTTATGTCTATATCTCCTACTTTTAATCCCATATTATATTATTATTCTATTCTTATTGCTATAAAATTACCACTTCTATACAAACCTCCTAACGGTACACCTGCAGCAGCAGCTTGAGAATCTTTAGTAAAGTTTAACGATTCAGATACTTGTCTCAACACTACATGACCAGCTGGTATCGATAGAGCTACGCTAGTTCTAAGACTTTGAGAAACTTCTAAAGAACCAGTTATTACAGCATCTCCAACGAAAGGAAATCCTTGACCTGCAACTCCTGTAAGTTGAGAACCGTCTCCTATAAATGAACCACTAAATGCTGAAGCTGATACGTGAGTATTGATTACTAAATGACCAGTGCCGAAATCTCCTCTCATCAAAGGGCTTTCTCCTTGACCGATACCTAAATAAAATTGACAACTCTGTATTGTTCCTGTACTAGGTCCTGCTTCTGGTCCTATATATACGTTCTTGCTTGAAGCTTTATTTGCTTCACCACCGGCCATAATCCCTAATGCAACATTACAACAACCTGTTAAGCAGTTATTAGAATTACTTTGTAATGCTCTATCCCCTATAGCTACATTACATCTAGCAGTAGTAGAACAATTTCCGGTCTTATAACCTAAAAAAGTATTATTATTCCCTAGGTTCATCTGACCTGAGCACATTCCAATAAAGACGTTATTAGAAGTACTATTCTTTTTACCTGCTTTATATCCTATAACAACACTATTACTTGCTCCCGTTCCATCAGCTAAAGCTTCATGACCTAAGATAGTATTATATCTACCAATAGTCATACAATGACCTGCTAATATACCTATAGCTAAATTATGACTAAAATTAATATTTCCTGAAGAGCTTAACCCTACAGAGTTTCGTAAACTACAAGCTCCTATAGCTATAACATTTACACCTTTAACATTAGAAGCTAATGCGCATTGTCCTATAGCTAAGTTACATGAATTAGAACCCGATACTTGAAGACGCATAGCTCTATGTCCTAAAGCTATAGCTTGTCTATTAAGTATAGTAGAAGTAGGTAAAGCTTCGCTACCTAATCCTAAAGACTTATCTTCTCCACGATTAGATATTTCTATATTTCTATCTATAGTAGTTAGACCTTTTAAATCTATTAACGGACTTGATCCTGATACTACAAAAGAACCTGTAATAGAAGCGTTACCGTTTCTTGAACCATCCCATTCAGTTTCAGGTAAATTAGTTAAACCTGATGCATCTCCAACAAATGATCCTGAAAATATTGAACCAGATATAGCCGCTACATCTACAAAATTTACTGTAGTATTTGAACCTGAAACTAATAATGAACCTGTTATTACGGCACTACCTGTAAAAGGAAATATTGTTATACCGGTTAAGTTACTACCGTCACCGGAGAATGAACCAGAAAAAGCTCCTGATAGGATTAAATTATTACCCGTAATTCCATTAATATTAAGATTAGTTAGTCCTGAACCGTTTCCTGAGAATGAACCTGAAAAAGTAGAACCTGAAATAGCTGAGGTATTGGTAAAGTCTACTATAGCTCCTGAACCTGAAACATCTAAAGAACCTGTAATACTTGCATTACCATTTCTACTACCGTCCCATTCCGAAGTAGAGGTAATATTAGTTAAACCTGAACCGTCACCGAAAAACCCATCAGAGGCTGTTATACTTCCAGTAACTATCAGTGAATTTTTTAAAATGTGTTCGTTAGCCATGTTTTATTTTTTTATACTTGTCGTTTAAATGCTGTTATTAACATATTAACTTCATAAGTTCCTGATGATGCATTTAATTTTAATATTGCAGTCGAGCCGTCTGAGTCTATACTAAATGCTGTAGTATTAATAGCTCCGGTCGATATAGTATGAGAATCATTTATAGTTTCTCCTCCTGATTGATCCCATGCACCTAATAACGTACCTACTCTTTTTTCACTTTCATTAGCATTAGTTAAAGCATAATCTGCTTTAAAACCGGTATAGCCGGTAGTATTATGAATAGCAAATGAATGAATATTATGGATACCTGATAAACTAGAAGAATGGAAATGTATAATTTCTACTCCTGGGCCTCCTGGGAAACCTGATGAAGCTAAAGTTACTGTTCCTGATGCATCTAAGGAACCTGAAACTACTAAAGAACCAGTTATACTTGAGTTACCGTTCCTAGTTCCATCCCATTCTGAAGTAACTCCGGTTAGTCCAGATCCATCTCCTACAAATGAGCCTGAGAATGTAGAACCTGATATTGCGTTTGTTCCTGTAAAGTCAACTGTAGTAGTAGCAGCTCCTGAAACTATTAGAGAACCTGTAATTTCTGCATCTCCGTTTCTTGTACCATCCCATTCAGTTCCTGGTAAGTTAGTTAATCCTGATCCATCTCCTGAAAAAGCAGAAGCTGAAATAGATTGGCTAACTTTCATCGAACCACTTATATTTAATGTTCTTAATAAGAAGTCTCCTTTTATTAGCGGATCTCCTGAACTAGATGCTATATATAGTTGATTCGATTCATCTGTATTCAATACAGCAGGTCCTGCACAGAATCCAATAAATACATTATTTTTACCGTCTCTTAAGTTTCTACCTGCAAAAGCTCCAATAGCAGTATTTCTATCACTTACTCCTGCTACTATAGATCTTAATTTATCTAAAGAAAATTGCCCTACTGCTGTATTACATGAACCGAATCTGTTAGTACAGAGAGAATTAGTTCCTAAACCTACGTTAAAGCTACCTGGACCAGTACCGTTCAATGCATAAGCTCCTATGGCTAAATTTCTATTACCTAATAAATTACAAACTTTTCCTGTAGCTAAAGCGTTAGAGCCGATACCAACATTATTGGTACCGAAATTCTGTCTCATAGCACAATTACCTATAGCTACTGAGTCGTAACCTCCGCATTGCATAGCTGCGTTTCCAACTGCAACATTCCTTACACCCCCTCCTAAACACATTGCTTTAAATCCTATTGCAGTAGAGCCTCCAGAACCGTTATTTTCTTTGAAAGTATCGCAACCTATACCTATAGACTGTACGTTAGGTTGATGTATTTTAATATTATTACCAACTGTAATATACTCTTTGAAAAATGAACCTGATAAATTATTTACGGTTAATGAACCACTAATAGCAGTAGAACCTGAAATAATAGTAGTATTAGCAGGGTAATTTATAACAGTTAAACTACCTGATATAACAGCCGAACCTGTATGAGGAAAAGCGTTTGCAGTCACTCCTGTTAAACCTGAACCATCACCTGAGAATGAACCTGAAAATATTGAACCTGAGATAGCAGTTGTGTTAGTAAAGTTTACTACAGCTCCTGAACCTGATACTACGAATGATCCGGTTATTTCAGCATCGCCATTTCTCGAACCATCCCATTCAGAAGAAACTGATAAACCAGTTAAATTAGATCCGTCACCGAAGAAAGAACCTGTAAATGATGAACCTGTTACTCCTGCTGGAAAAGTAATTTGTTGAGTAGAAAAATCTCCTAATATTAAAGGAGTATCTGACTGTGCATTATTTATATAAAGTTTATTATTTTGTGATGTTGTAGAAGTAGGTCCAGCGTTTGCTCCTATATAGATATTACTTGCACCTGAGCTTACATTAGTAGCTGCTCCAACTCCTATAGCTACATTATTATCACCGGAGGTTAAGGCCGGTAACGCACTATCTCCGACTACTACACTACCTGCAGATGCTTCTGCTGCTATTAATGCACCAGTTCCAATTACAACATTATTATTAGTAGTTAATTTTTTTCCTGCTTCTTTACCTATAGCAATTATACATTCGCCTCCTACTATATCAGTACCAGCTAGATTACCTATAAGAATATTTTTATCACTATCTTCTACACTTATCTTTCCTACTACTGTTAAATTACTACCGTCAAATGTTAAGTTTCCTTCTCCTTGAATCAATCCTGCAGTACCTGTAGCTGTTACTACCCTATTATCAATATTATTACTAATAGTAAGTCCTCCTGTCCCTCCAGCAAGAGGTATGATATGTTTATCTGTACCTGCTAAAGTATCAAAATGTAAATGAAGTGTATCTCCTCCATCTTGTATAGAACTAGAATAGATTAATGATCTAAAGTTATTATCCATCTCTGTATGAGTAAGAGATGATCCTTTTGCTAATCTATATGTTAATCCTGGTATTGCCATTTTATATCTTTATTATAAATATCTTTTCTTGTTCTTTATGCTCCTACGTAAATTATAAATGCTAATGCATAATACTCTGGTATATTATTAACACTGGTTATTGAATGATTGTGAGAGTTACCACTTCCTGTAGTTTCAGTTAAAGGTTGGTCATTTCCACTTGGAGGATTTCCAAAGGGTTGTCCGTCGTTATCACGAGTTCTCCAGAAAAATTCATTATCACCATCTGTACCACCACCATCAGCATCTCCTCTAACGTTATATTGAACTCCACTACGAGCTTCAGCATAGTATGCATCATCATAACCGTGACTATGTGCAGGTAGTTGTGATATGGTTAATGTAGTATTTCCTGTACTGCCTCCATGATTATGTGTATTACTTCCTCCACTAGATTGATCTGTTCCTTCTATATTAGTAGTAGCGGTTCCACCTGAACTACCAGCAGCTACTACAAATTTATTTCTTAGATCAGGTACTGTTACACCATTAGCTCCTCCTGAACCATTACATAATGTCCATCCATCTGGAACAGCGTTTGGAGCGCCTGACCACATAATTATACCTCCTAGAGGTACCGGTGCTGCAGCTATTTTTTGTACTAGTCCTGCTGTAGTAGCAACTAGGGCACTCGTTGAATCAGATGTACCGGCTGCTAAAGTACCTATAGTAGCAGTACCTTCAGTTGTAAAGTTACCTGAACTAGATACTATACCAGATACTGTTAATCCTACATCATCAGCATTACTTGTATTTATACCTACTTTACCACTAGCTGGAAAAGAAGCTATTAAACCTGAATTAGTATAATCTCTATTTACTGATTGAATAATATTAAACGCTTCATGCTTTAATGAATCGGTATTAATATTTAAAATTAAATTACCTCCTTCAGCGTCATCGGGTGAAGATATTAATAGACCATCAGTATCAACAGTACTTAAATTAGGAATAAATTTTCTAGTACCGTCAGAATTAGTTTGAGAAATTAATTCTGTTGGTATAGGTTTAATATAAGAAGCTAATCCATAGTTAGTAGAAGTACCGAATCCAACTCCTCGCGAACCTACTACTGATATATTTCTTGCTTCACCGTCTAATACTGTATTACCTGTTCCTATTCCTAAAGTTGGAAAATTACCGCTAAAGTCAAAACTAGCTACACTATTTAATTCATCACCGGTATTACCTGTTATGCCTATTACTACTTGCCCGTATATATCACTACCTTGTGAAAAATTATTATTGGTTAAATATGTATGTTTTTCGTTTGTATTAATTCTACCGACTTTACCCAGTATGTCATTATTTTCTGCAAATGATACAAAAGAAGGTACAGTTAAATTGCTATTGGCTGTAGATTTACCGTTTAAGTAAATTTCAGCTTTATTAGTTTCGTCAGCTTCTAAATGTAATCTGTAGGTTGGAGCTCCTGTACCAATTCCTAAAAAGTTACTGTCTTCGTTGAAAGTAAATAAACTATCTGCAGCAAATGCTCCGTTTTTGTTGTATTGGACTTGTGTATTATCCCCTGCTGCTACTGCTTCAGGAATAGTAATATCTACGCTAGGAAATTGTACAGTATGAAAGCCAGGTGAATAGTCAACACCCGATCCATTTAATGAATTACTTCCTGAGTAATGTAATCGAAGTTGAGTTCCTGATGGATCCGTAGAGCTCGAATAATAAAATTGAGACTGGTTTCTGTCCATCTCATCATAAGTAAGAGCGGATCCTTTGTTGACTCTAAGAACTATTTGTTTACTCATTATTATCTATTTTAATGTAATGTTAATCCAGTGGTGCTTGTTTTATCCTACCTAAGGTTACCGCTACACTCATTACTGTTAACTTTATGTCTCCATAAAGATCGGACTATATCATCAGGATTACTCCTGCTGGGCGCTAATCTGGTTATTAAGGGAAGCCATTTTCCCTCCAGTAGTCTCTGAACCTTCTACAAGATGGCTTGTAGCTTGGCTGCTGATTGTCTAATCTTTAACATTGTTACGCTTCGGTAGTTAAAGCTCTAAAGAGTTCCCAGCAATTCACCCAGTTTAATCTGGACTTTTTATTCAATATTTCAATTCTACTTACCTTTATATTTGCTATGAAGGCAAGCAACTTACTGCATCTTGCGATGCTTCAAACGTACAAGGCGCTTTATTTGATAATAAATAGCTTGTAATCTTATCTCTAAAAAATTGTTTTGTTCTATTATTTACGTTACTGGTTTCATTGTATTGAGAACCATCTTTTTGTGTAAAGTCAAAAACAAAACCATTGAAGTCTGCATTAATATTATCCGTTATATTATCTACTTTTTCAACTGTTACGTCAACATAACAGACACTAGTTAGTCCTTTTTTTACTTTAAAATTAGGACTTCTTTGAAGTATTGTAAAATTTTCAGTATTAAAAACTTTTCTGTTATCATTAGATTTTTTACAAATATCAGTAGTCGATGATGCTTTCCTATAAAGTATATAATCTCCATCGTCCCTTAATACTCTTTTAGTTTGTGATTTCTTACGGTAGTAAGGAGAGCCGTGTAAAGATTGATTTGTACCAGTGCTTCCTTTGTAGTAATAATTACGAAAAGTAAAATAATATATACAACGAGGTTCATTAACTACTACGTTATCTTCCTCAGGATCAGATGCAATAAATTCTGTTGTTCTACTTCCTATTAATCTATCTGAGCCAAAATTCATGTCTAACTTAACTAAAACAGACATATCAGTTTCGGTCGATTTAGGAGTAGGTCTACCTAATTTTCCTACAGCTACTAGTTCATTAGCATCATTATATAAACCTACAGTAGTAAAGTAGGGTGCAAAACTAGAGCCAGAAAGAAGATTTGATAGCTTTCCATCTGTAGTTTCAAAAGCTGTTTTATTTAAACTATAGTTAAATTCATGACTTTTAAGTTTACAGTGAAAATTGTGAGTATATATAGGTAGGTTTGATTTCCATTTTAATACTGCATCAAAATAGTGATTATAGTACATAGCTACTATTTCATCAGTAATTATAATTTGACCGTGAGTATATATAACATTACCTACGTAAACTCTAGGTATAGAATATTTGAAGTATAATCTACCTTCTCCATCGTCGCATATTTCATTACAGTTTCTAGCATTACCTGTAGTATCTAAATATTCATTACTACTTTCATCTACATAAGTCGATTCGTTTTCTATATAATCAGGATGATCAAAACTACAATTAGCTCCAGTTGAACCAAATAAAAATTCTATATTTTCTATATACAGATTTCTATCTGCTGCTATAGAATTAATACCTTCTTCAGTAGAGTAGTTATTATGAACGTAGTTGTCAAAACTACCTGTTTCAGCGCTACCGCTGTTAATAAAATCAGGAGTTATAGAAACTGAAAATGGTTCTATATTAGTTCCGTACATCTCTTTTGGTAGAGAAAAAATAGCAACTCTAGTATTTAAATATCTTGAACCGCTTACTTCATAAGATGATTGTAAATAAGCTTCATATGAACTAGAAGTTATAAGAACAGAGTTTTTGAATTCGTTATAGTATAGGTGGTTAACACTATCGAAAATTAATCTTCTGTTAAAAGCTGAACTTGCTGTTGTTATAGCATTACCTGCAGTTACATTATCTGCAGAATATAGATAAGTATTTCTAGAACCAGAAAGACCAACTATATTGTTTATACCTAACTCTCTATATTGACTACCGCTAGCTATCCAAGACTTTCGGGAGACATAAGTTGATATATACGAATCTTGTTGGTTTAATTTTTTGTAAGCACTCATTCATTAATAATCAAGTTTGATTCTGATTAACGCTTCTTTAGTAAAGTCTTTAAGTAAAGGCCTAGAAAGTTTAGCTACCCCTAAAAGATCGTTATTATCATTATATAATCCAACTGTTGTTATATACGCTTGAGGAGTATTGATCATAACATCGTGACGTAATTCTCCTGAAGAGGTAATGTTAGATGGATTAGTAGAGTAGTTAAATTCACTGTTTCTTACTCGTACAAAAACAAAGTTAGAAGAAACTGTTTCTTCTGATTGCAAAGAAAATGCATCACCAGCATCTATCACATTAAAGATTCTTTGCATATTTTTCATTCCTATTGCAGAATTAGTTGTACCGAAGTTAGTTTGTATAGCTACACCATCAGTAGAAGAATTTAAAGCTGTTCCGTTAAGTATTATTATTCCTACATCTGGTAAAAACTTTCCATAGCTACCTCCAGCTGTGTTATACCCGGTAGTAGAGCCGTAACCTGATCCGTTAGAACCGCTTACTACATCGAATACTCTACCGGCATCAACATACGATACTGTAGATAAATCGTTACTATTATCGGTTAAGTGTAGTACATTTGAACCACTAACTAACTTTAAATTAAAAGTACCTGGAAATAGTTTTTCTTTGTATCTAGCTCTATCAACAGTTATAACGTAAATGTCGTCAGACGTTTGACCTTGAAAAGTAAAATCTTGTTCTTCATCTCCAAATACTAAATTTCTATATTGACCGTAAATAGTAGATGAAGGAGATTTCCCTGCTTCACTAGAATCATAAGGAATACTACCTAATCCATTTTTATGTCCGTATGCTAAAGCAAATTGTACTCTTGCAGTAGTATTTGATGGTGATGCTTGGTGGTAAACTTCAAAATAAAAATTACCTGTGTTATTAGCTGTTTGATTAGCGTTGAGATGGAATTCAGAAAGAGTGACATTACCTCCTGTCCATGCTGGAGAAACTACTGATTCTGCACTAATCGAAATATCTTCTGGATCTAATCTTTTAAATGACATATCTTAATTAATTATTTACTTTTACAATTGTTACCGGTATAGTAATTCTAGCTCCAGAATCTCTACCTATAACTGTAAGTGTTGTTTGTAATGTAGTTTGGGTACCAAATAAAGTATTGACAGTTGTTGCTGTTAAATTTATAGATGTACCTATAACTGTTTTAGAAACGTTAGTACCTAAAGTAGTTGTAGAATTTAATCTTTCAGCTTCAGGAGTATTAATACCTACTCCATTATAAGTCTGTAATACTCTAGCATCTGCTAAAGTAGCTACATAACCACCAGCTTCGAAGGTTTGGGATGAACCTAAATAATTTAAAGTCTGTGGAGTTACTGCTAAAGAAGCTCCTTGTTTTAGTCTAATCGATGTATATCCTAAATCTAGGATAGGTAATTTTGCAGTACCTCTAGGTAAGGTAGTAAGTTTATATTTCATTACCTGAGTTTCATCTGGAAATGCTTCTAGCATAGGTAAGTTTTCTATTGCTTGACCGTAAAATTGAGACCCTAAATTATGAGTAGGGTTATACAAAGTATAGTCAATTTCATCGTCGGATAAAGCAAATTGAGTAATCTTGAAGGAACCATCTCCTCTAGCTAACAATTCTCTTCCTTTTTTAGTAAGAATTGCATCTACTGTTACGATTGAATTATCTAAATATCCCATTTTTTATTTTTTTCTTTTTATATAAATATCTTATTTTAATGTTTTATTAATTTGAATTTGGATTATCTATTCCTAATAGAAGAGGATCAGGACAAATTGATGAACTAAATACTGTTCCAAATTCATCAGTATTCAGTAGAGAATTATTTTCCTGTACATATACTATAGCTTCTCCTACAGTAGATAAATTAGTACCAAACTGATCAAATCTAAATAGATCGGTTCTATCTATTTTTTCAATAGTTCTAGTAGCTTGAATAGGTGCTGCAGTTGTTTGCAAATGTCCTCTATTAACTTGAAGTATTTTAGTATCTAAATTATTCTGCACTACTTTTAAAATTTCATTTGAATCTGAGGTCTTTAATAAGTCTCCTACTTCTACTAAAGATGCATTAGTAGCAGTTAAATTATTTATTAAATTATATTCTATTGTAGTTTGTGTAGAATTAATTAAATCAGAAGTTTCAATATTAGTAGAACTAGAACTAAAGAGAGGATTAGTAGCTTTTCCTGTATGCAACATTGGAACTAAAACTCTATTAGTATTTAATCCTATACCGCATGCATAATCTCTATTAGCATTAGGAGGGTGTATTTCTCCAGTAAATTCTCTTGCACTAAAGCTTGGTAGTACTCCTGCAAAATCTTCAGCGTCAGTTGTAGTACCTTCGTATCTAGCATTAGTTAAACCGGTAGAAGTATAGAAACTTTCTTGCAAATTAGCTTTCGAAGCTGAAGTACTAAGTATAGCTGAAAAGTTAGAAGGGTTCGTAAAACCAGCTTCTCTATCAGCAATAAGTTTATTTGGATGTTCCCTTAATACAGTACCGTTATTTATTGTAATATTGTAATCAGAATTCAAAAATGTGGCTGAAGATAAAATAGGGTTTAAGTTTACTACTGTATTGTATTGAGCATTAGTCAAGCTAGCGTCATTCACATTAGGTACTAAAGTATCAGAAGTAACTTGAAAAAAGAAAAATGCATTTTGCCCATCTATGAAATCTACTGCTGTAATCGTAAACGTATAATTTACATTATCAAATATTAAGTTTACTGTTTCTACTTGTTGAAGAATTGTTAATAAATCTATATCGGGTTGGGTAGTTACTCCGTTAAAAGATAGAGCATTTGCAGTTACTGTAATGGCATCTATCCTACCTTCTTCTAGCCCTGTATCGGGATTAATACCTACAGAGTTATATAGAACATTTATCCAATTGGAAAAGTTCAACGGTCCTGAGGTATGTAATAATAAAAATTCTGCTACTGTCATCTTTTATAAATATTTTTATCCGTAATTTCCTGAGCTTATATTAGGATTTTGACTATCATGACCACCAACCCCGCTTTCTCCTGGGTTATCAACGTCGTTATCGTCACCTCCTACTTCTGTAAAAGTATCTCCGCCAGGCTCAGAGCAAATTATTTTACCGTTAACTACAGTGAAATCATAACCTTCGTTACCTCCGAAGTTAGGGTCAAACGCAGTTTCTTGATCCCACGCTCCAAACTGTGCTCCGCCAACAGTTGTTTCTACATTCCATCTACGACCCCTATTTTCTCCATCACTTGAATTTACCGCTCCATATACTCCGAATTCAGCTGGTGTTGAATCACCATCAAGTCCATTTTCAAAAATTGGAAAATCAGACGGTTGTAAAATTATAGTTATAGGATCAGGAGTAGGTTGAGATATAGGTAAATTTACATATACTGTCTTATCGTTAGCAATAGTACATATATTACCTAAAGCAAAATCGTTAATTGCACCTCCATTTGGAGATCCAAAGAATTTCATTACTACTTCACGTTTAGACTTTTCAGCACTATCGAATAAGTACCATCTACTCAAAGCATCACATGTAACGCTAGTAGTAGCCTTAAATTGTATAAACCTAGTATATTTATCTTCCTCGTACGGGAAGTTACCAGTTACTGCAGGAGGAGGATCGGGGAATAACCAACTTAAGTTAAATTCATCTGATGCTATAATATCGAAGTAGTTGTTAGGTACATTAGATAGACCTGTAACACCGTTCCAATTGTCAATGTTAATATCTACAAATTCAGTTTGATAACTATTACTCACTTCTGTTCCGTTAGCTAACCTGTACGCATGTACTACTCTTAACCTAAATTTAAATGTCGTAGTAGTTGTAACCCCAGAGAAAGTAAAAGGAGCTATAAAAACAGCAGGTTGAAGAGGTGTAGCTGTTTCTATTTGAGGAATCAATCCAGTAGCCCATGCTCTTCCAGGAAGTAAAAATGAAGGGTCAAATAAAGGACAAGAGTCGTAATTTAATTGAAGAAGTATTCTACAGACCGAAGAGTACTTATCTCTTGCTTCAAAATCTACAGTAGTTCCTACATAACCAGCAGGTATACTATATGCAGTAGCAGGGTTAGAAGGATTATAGTTAGGATTTTCTTCATCATCTAGACCGTTAACAGTACTTCCTACCTCAGCTCCGTTTACAAAATAAGTAATTTCAGAATTTCGTGTTCCAGGATCATTAGGATCATCAGGATTAAAAAATATTTCATATAAATTATATGGTAAATTACTAGTAACTATTGGAGGTATGTTTCCTGTTGGTACTGATCCTAAGAAGCAACTTACAATCCTCACATCTCTTGACTCTCGACAGCCTTCTTCTTGAGAAGCAGAGTTAAAAATATTAGGATGATTAATATGTTCAGCAACTATGTTAAAAACGTCGTACTGTGAACCATCACTAAAGTTGTGGGTAAAAGAATTAACATTTGGAGTATCTCCGTCTACGAAAAAATTGTACAAAGGAGTATCTCCTATAAAAACTCCAGCGGCTAGATTTAAGTCTTGTGCAGGATTAGTAACTATGTATTCAGTATTTTCAGTAGATAATATACAAAGTTCTGGGGGTATTTCGGTCCAGAATTGAGTATTGTATTGTACTTCAGGGTATGTAATCTGCTTGAAGGGATTTTCATCGTTCAATTCACCGTTAGTAATTCTAAAGTAACTGTTTTTTAGTTCCCCGTCAAATTTAGCTTCATTAAAATTCTTTTCTACTAGAACTTGAGACAATGAATTTATTATCTTAGGCCTTAATCCTAACGGTGTCATAACTTGTCTACTATAAGCAGTTTTAGATTCTTTATCAAATACTGTACTATCGGTAGAAGTAGCTACTGAACCAAAACCTATGTTCTGGTATGCACCTGCGTTAGAACCGGACATAGTTATTACTTTAATAGAACCAGTATATTCAGGTCTAGTCCATGTCATTACGGGCTCTTTAGCTTTATTTCTTTCTAATAAATGTGGTTTAATTATTATACCTGCATCCGTAACTGCTCTTGCAGGAATAAAATCACGAACCATTCTAAATAAAACATTATCGAAAAATTTAATTAATCTAACAAAGTCTTTAACGTTATACTCACTAACATCAGCAAGAACTGTTTGAGCGTGGTAATAAAGTTCAGTATACTTATTAGTAGGGTAACTTCTTGGATCACCTATATACTGGTCTATATTAAAAGGATCGTTTGGAAAAAGTACTGCTGATTGAGATACTATATAGTTATCCATATTATCAGAAGGAGAAAATCCTACTTCAACTCTATGTAAATCTTGAGTGTATTTATTGTCTTTTTTATTTATAGAAGTATAAAAAGATATAGTATCACCCGGAACTATACTTCCAGTATTATCTAATCTTACTTTATCAAACGAACCAGTAAAGGCTTGTTCCCCTCCAAAATAAGGTAAATCATTAACTGATTGACCTCCGAAAATTTTTATCTTAAGAACGTCTGAGGGTATACCGAAGCAATTTATAAGTGCTCTTAAACCTCTTTCAGTACCTTTACTTTTTAATAATATAGGTAAATTATGGTATATCCTTTTATAAATTTCTTTTTGGTAATCATTCTGCGATAATGGTTCTTCTCCAGAATTAGTAATACCGGAAGGCAAAAATTCTCCATCAGTTACGTAAGAGTTTGCTGTAAAATATCTAAATAGATCTTCTGCTGATTTAGTACTAGTATATAGTTTTACTCCGAAATTTTTAAGTAGATCTTCTACTAAATCTTTAGACACACCTCTATCTAATCTATTATCTGCATCATATTTTTTAGAAACAGCGTCAGTATACAGCCATAAATTATCGAAATGTTGAGCTATCATATGTATGAATAGTTCATACGGTTCGTTATTAGAATCTTCTTTTAAAAATGCTGGTATGGTATTGGTAAGTATATCTGGATTTTGAGAATCATAGAGTACTGCGGACTGTATTTCCGTATTGTAAAAAGAAATAGCTGCTTCTTCATCAGAAGCCATATTGGTATAGGGTTTATCAGCTCCGTTAGGAGTAGAAAATAATTTAGGCCATGATGTTGAACCACTTTCGAAATATAAATGTCTTTCAAAATGATCAAAATTATTTATTACTCCATTGAGTAAATTTTCATAAAAATTCCTACTTCCTGATATTCCAGCGGAAGTGTATGTAGAATCGTTTATATTATCTAAACTACTTTGATATGAATTTATAAGATCTAATTTATATCTAAAATTTCTTAGTCTTTCTTCAGCTGATGAAAAATTAATAAAATTACTAAAACTAGAATAGTCTATACTAAGTTCAGCTCCTTTTTCGTTAAAAAGTGAATTTAATTCTCTATTAGTATTATTAACAGGAAAGCTAAATAATTCATTATAGTTATAATATTGCGAAGGTTCAGTATTCTGCTCTTCGACATCTACGTTAAAATTAGCTCCTCTTAATGTTGGTACTACCTCTTCATCTGGAATAACTTCAGTTTCTATTTCGTAAGCTATAGAATCTGCTATTTTTTCAACTATAAAAGTTAAATTATTTACTTCGTAGGATTGAGGTAAAGGTTCTGCAAATTTTAAAATAAGTGAAGTTGTTCCTCTAAAAGGTTTAATATCTACATTAACTATACTATGAAAATTATTTTCACTAGGGTATAAATGTAAGTTAACACTATAAACTTCTTCAAAAAATCTTGTATTTAATCTTTGACCTACTTGCTGTACCGTCAGTGAATCTAATGCAACAGGTAATAATCTAGCCTCTTTTCTGTCAGAAGAAATGCTTTCGAAAAAAAATTGTTGTCTTACTCTATTAGTAAGGAAAGGATCTCTTAAAAAATTGTACAGAGCTTTTACTTCTCCTGTAGTTCCGTAAAAAATTTTGTAGTCTTCTAAAGGATCGACTGATATTTCTGCATTTCCTGCAGCACCCGAAGTTCTTTCTCCTGAAACAACGGAGTAGTTACGGTAGTCAGCTACAGTTTGAACTCTAACGTTATCTAAAGTAAAATAGGATAGTTCTACAAAATCTTCGTTTGAAATAAAGGACCCTGCTACTTCTACAGGTTCAATTATATTTTCTAAACTTTCGTTCGGTAGTTCTTTAAATCTTGCTAATCCTACAGGATCAACTTTAAAGACGTTATATTCAATTTTAGGCATCTTTTTCTAATTCAAATATCTGTTCATTAGCAGCTAATAATTGCTGTCTAAGTTGACCTATTTCGTCTAATAGAGGCTGTATTTCATCAGTATCTTTTTCTAAATCTACAAGTTGAGAACTTCTAGCTAAAATATACTCGTGAGAATTATTCTCTCCTTCTAATGGTATATTGTAATAGAGTTTATCATAAAGTCTAAAAAGCTCTTCAACTGTATCATTATCTATAACATCTACGGGATCTACATAAGTTTTGAATTCAGTATCTATTACGTTACGGAGCTTTTCCCGATTATTAGATTTTGTAATTATTCTAATTTTTTCTCTAGCCATTTCTTACAACTTTAAATATGTTTCTATTATCTACTATAACGGTACTATTATCTAAAGTAGTCTTGATTAATATACGATAATATCTTTCAGGTTGCAACCCATCCATATAAACATCAAAAAATGGTCCATTACTATCACAACTTATTTTAGTAAAGTCTGTGCTAAAGTTTACTACCATTTCTTCTGTATTTTCATCTCTTAATCCCCAATACGAAGCAGATGGAAGAGCAAAGTTTGTCAAAAATACTGAAGATGTTGTGAATGTTCTAGTTGGGTATTCAGGTCTAGCTGTAATTCTAAATCTTTGCTTACCTTCATCAGTATATTCTCCTTTATTATTTTTTATATCTATAGTAGCAATATCAGTATCTAAAACAGACAAACTACCTGTAGTATAAACTCTATCGTCCCATCCTATTTCCAAAAACGGAGGATATATAGTATTAGTATCTTTACTAAAATACTTTAATCTTATAGAAGCAGAGGTAAAAAATTCGTATTGATCCTCTAATTTAATTATAAACCCTTTATTAGGAAGTAAATCATCGTAAATCTGTTTAATAGCAGGAGTTACGTTGATATCCATATCATGGTCTGAGGATATGCTATGAGATTGGAAAAATTGCATATCTACTCCATTTGAAGCAGTATACCAGTTACCTCCGCCTTCTTTCCCTGAAATAAATGAAGCAGTAGTAAAAGATGTGAATCCAGCTGTAGACCAAGCATTTAGTTGTGCTGAATTTTTAAATAACCAGCTTACTCCTGATTTATTAACAGGACTATCTGCGAATTTACCAGTTCCATTATCCCATTCTCCTGTTCCTGGTATGAATATTGGGTACGCTTTTAAACAGTATTCTACAGGTAGGTCAGAAGCTTCTGCTAGGTACATCTTTAAGCTAGCACTCATAGAGCTAGTCAAAGCTAAAGTTACTTTATTATTAATAACATCGTCTATCTCACTATCTAAAAATTTAGTTACTATACGACTTGCTTGACCGGTACCGTCTATAGTTCCTTTGTAGCCTGCTATTTCTACTATTTCATCTCTTCCTGCGTTACCTGTATTGGTTTCAGAAAAAATAAAAGAATCTTTATCGGGAAATATTCTATAAATTGCCATATTATAATGTTGTAGTTCTTCCTTTTATATCAAAATTAGGAAATTTAAGTTCAAAAATCATCGTATCAAATGAAGGATATACTATATTATTACGAGTAGCTCCTTTAATATCATAAGCATATTGAGAATAATTTCCTCCTTGTTTATTAATTATTTCTATTTTACTTACCGTCTGCACTCCAACAACTCTATCTAATAAACTATATATACTAGAAATATTGATAGGTTGATTTATATTCCACCTGGAAATATCAAAGTATTCTTGTAAAGTATTATTACAAGCTAAAAGTACGTCTCTACTATTGTAATTAGGTCTAACTAATATATCGAAATTAATACCTACATTTACTACGAATGCATCTTTTATATTGAGAGCGTCAGTAATAGGTGTATAGAACGACATATAAGTTCTTAAATTATTTTTTAAAGTATCGGTAGCAGTTACTAACTTTTTATTAGCATCGTAACCCAGTACATAAAGAGATAAAGCAAGAGGGTTACTATCAATTATAGAATCAGTAGTAGACTGAGTACTGTTCAATTCGTCTTGAGTAACAAATACTTTAGCTACTGTACCAAATTTAGGATCTAACGAAAGTGCTCTAACTGTGTAATCTTGTAAGGTAACTGTTCTTTTCTGTTCTGAAAATGAACGGAGTGAATTTTGTCTTATTTCTTCTATAGTATCTCCGTCTTTTCCGCCTGATGCCGGTTGCGGGTTATTGAAAGCTAGGGTATTTTGATAAGTTGTGTCTACTGCTGTAGATGTAGCTGTAAAGCCTGTTAGAGTATTTGCAGGAACATTAGCTTCTACCCCTCCTCCTACTAAGTATTTTATAGTCAATGTAGAATTAGAAGGAGCTAAACCATATGTTTGAGTATACATAAAATTGGATGGATCATAAGCTTTATCGATAGTGCTTAGTCCTTGTAAGGTCCCCATACCTACATTAGTAGGATCAGGTGTAAAAGTACTATCATCAGCCCCTACTGTACCAGCTCCAAACTGAATTATTAGATTTCCGCTAGAATTAAATCTAGTTACAAATCTTTTAGATACTTTTTGCAATTTAATAGAATTAGGTACTTTATCTGAATCACTACCTACGTTTGATTCTTGAACAAAAACAGTATCTTGTCCTAAAAAAGGTACTTCATTCCATTTAGTAACTTCATCGCTACTATCATCTGTAATTTCTAATACTCCTATAATATTAGTATCTTCGATAGTAATTGTAGCAAATTTTTCTGCAGTTGTATAGGTTTCAGTAACTGTCTTGATATCTCCTGAGAAAGCTTTAATTTTTTTAGTAAGTAAAAATTCACTAGGTACTCCTCCCTCTAGAGTAGTTATTACCACGTCGGTAGGATCAAAAGAGCTAGAAAAAGAAAAGTCTATTTTATTTTCTATGAAAAAATTTGCATTACCTGTAGAAGTTGATGTTACTATAGCGTTTTCATTTACTACCAAAGCTTGATTCCAATTAGGTTGATTAGTTGTTGGATCGGCTCCTACGTTCTGAGTTACTGATAGTTCAACTTCGGAAACGTTAGTAACTTTAGGACGGTACCCCATCATATACGCCATAGTATATAGGTTGCTAGGATCCTTGGCATACTGTAAGAAAGTCTCTTGTAGCTGTGTATCTTGATAAAAAGATAGTATATCTCCTACGTATGCAGCCATTTCTATAAACATCATACCGGGAGAAGTAGGTGAAAAGTCGTTATAACTATCAGGAAAGTAGTTCTTAGCAAATTCTATTAGTTCCTGTTTATAATCAGAAAATTCTCTAGCTACGTATTTTATGTCTCTTTTTTCAGCCATTATTGCTCAAAATTTATTAATACCTCATCTTCAATATTGGTATCTTGGATTGCATATCTTAATAATAACGAAACCGTATTAGTATCAGGATTACCTGTAACTTCAAAATCAGTAGGTTGTACTGATGGAAAGAACTCTGCTAATCCTCTTTGTACTGTGCTTTTTACTCTACTAACCATTTCTTGTGTTATATTTTCAAACATTAAGTTCCTTATTTCAGTACCAAAAGTCGGGTTTAAGTATCTTTCTCCCTGTCCAGTTAAAAAATAATTAATCAGGTTAGTTCTTATAGCATCTTTAGTTTGAAACGTTTGGTTAAAAACTGCTTTGCCAGAAAGCGGTAGAGAAACACCTATAGCTTTTCTAGGTTGTAAATCTAAAGGATTTATTTTTCTACTATTAAATGCCATTTTATGCTACTCCGTATTTTTGTTTATCTTTTTCTACTGATTTGTTATACACAGCTCCTGCTTTTTTTACAAAATCTAATTTACTTATATCCATACCTGGCATAGGTCCTCTAGCATCTGTCATACCCATATTACTTGCCATTGATGAAGCAAAGTTAGGCTTTTGTACCATATCTGCATTCCCTGCAAACACATTTCTATATTCTTCACCTGTCATTGAAGCTCTAGTCTGACTAAGCATTTCTTGTATAGGTGTTGTGCCTGAGCTCATTTTGCCTGTAGACCAGGTTTGTTTTATATCTTTTTGTGTAACTGGTTTGTATCTGTTATTATTTGTTTCAGGTTTACTTGCTATTTTAACTGCTTCAGTTAATAAATCTTGTAACTCTTCTTTAATAGCAGATTTTACTTCTTCTTTTATTATTTTCCTTAATTGATTTATTTTCATAATTATAAATAGTTGTGTTATGGAAGTTGATTATCTATTCTAAATTTTAATTCATCTAAAAGTATTTTAGTATCAGAACTATATGAAGGTTGCCCTCTAAGTACAGTAATACCAAATATATCTTTTGCGATAGCAACTCTTCTAAGTACCGTAGTGTCATCAGAAGGTGATTCGATTATAGAAAGAGCATAATCTTTTCCATTTGCTCCTCTATAAGTAAAGTTTTCATCAGGAGTTCCTTCAGAGCCTGTATTTTCTAAAGGCTGTACTTCTTTTATTAAATCCATCAAGTTAGCCTGGTCTTGTGATTGTTGTAATTCTTCAGCACATTCTTCTACGTTAACATTAATACTTTCTAAAAGTTCTTTAATATTATCAAACGAAGGTGCTACTCCTTGTAGTAATCCTTTTACTGCTGCTAGGTCATCTTCTAAATCTTCTAATAATAGAGTAGTTTTTACTAATCTATCAGCTTGTCTATTTGTAAAGCCTGCTGTTTTAGCAGAGAAAAGACCCCCTCTATCAAAATCTGAGAAGGAAGGTCTATTTCCTATAGCTAATTTAGTTCTATTACGTTTTAATAATTTTATTATTCTTTTAGCTATACTTATAGGCCGTCTTAATTTATTAGGAATAGAATTAAATCTATTTACTTTTTTTTGAAATGAGTTTATTACTCTTAAAAGACTGTTACGTGTTTTAATTATTTTTATAAGCTCATCCCTATCCGGGCATCTATTAGAGAATTTATCTAATAATTTTACTGTTTCAGTCTGTATTCTAGCTTCTATATTACCTTGAATACCTCCTAGTTGATTAGCTACGATAGATGATATTTGAGAACGTAATGCCATTATTCAGTAAATACTTTTTTAGATTTTAAAGTTGAAGGACCGTTAGGATTAATTCTACTTTTTAAAGCTAGTATAACAGGTTTCGCTTGCAACCCTCTTTTATTAATAGCAGGTATAGGATGGTTCTTGACTGTTTTAGCTCTTGCCATATCATTAGCCATTCCTTCTAAAACATTTAATAAATTAAAAAGAAACCCTTCAAGTTGGTTACCTTTAATTACTGGTTCTTTTGATACTTCAGGAGCTGATAGTGCAGAAGCTCCTAAGTATATCTTAGTTCCGTCTAAGCACATATATTCAGTTGCATCTATATTAACTGTACCTCCGGTATTCATTCCTATTGACGTCACACTTGACAGTTGTATATCACTTGATTTAGCATTGAAAAATAACCTTCCTCCGTTAATCAATACTTGACTTCCCTTAAACTCATTACCTTCTACAGGTTTATCTTCGTAAGATAATCTTTTATCATTAGCAGGAGTTATAGGTATAGAATGATTAGAAACTAAATAAATAGAGCTATCATCTTGATCCATGTTTTCTCCTAAAGTTTTAAAACCGTTATCAGTCTCTTGTTGACCATTACTTATAATAATCATAGGACTACCTAAATTAGTATCATCTACCCAAGGGTTACCGTTTCCTTTTCCTCCAGTAAATCGTATAGATTGACCTTGTCTACCTTCAAATTGTACATCACCAGGAGAAGAAGATATAGGGTTTACAGTACCTAATTCTTTGAACTTTCCTCTTAAAGTAATATCAATATTAGGATTAAGAGTCATATCAGGGTAAACTGCTGAGTTAGGGCTATTATATAGGTTTAGTATCCTAATATAGTAGTTTTGAGTTCTACGTTCGCTTTCTGAAAATGCTGGGTTAGGTAATGTTGTGACTTCAATTAGCTCTCCTACTATGGGTACTGTCTTAATATGGGAACTACTTTGATAAGCAAAACTCATATCTCTTGTGATCAACTCACTTCCACCTGCTCCTAAAGGTTTGTAAAAAACTCCATTAATAGAAGCTGCTCCTCCTTTATTTGCATATTCAGGATGTGATTCGTCTAATATTATATCTAGTACTCTTCCGAACGATGAGTAACTAGATACTCCACCGCCTCCGGATAATTTATTACTAGAACCAAAATTAAAAATTGAATTTTTAAATCCCATTATTTATCTTCTGTATCTTCGGTTTTATTCTCTAATTCTTTTTGATTTTCTTCTTGTTCATCTAACAAATCTTGTAAATCTGAAAAGTCGAACATTTCTCCATCTCCTCCTTTTGCTTGTATAGCTTCTATCCTTTGAATTACTGTAGCTAGTTTTATTAAGTGTTCATCATTCTTAACTCCTATTTCCATATACTCTTTAATCATAGGAACTAAAAGAGTAGCGTCACCTATATTTTCTATAAGAGGTTTTAATTCACCAATCAGACCTTTCACCTGAGTTTTAGTCTCTTTAGAATTATTGTAGATTTCTTCAAAAAGATTAGATAATGTTTTACCTTTGAATATTTCTTTATCTGAATCCATATCTTTTTATAATAAATAGATTATAGTTCTTTTATTATAATTTTACCTTTATCATGGTACCTATGGTATATCTGATAAAAATCGTCTTTAAGTATAGAAATAACTTTAGTTAAGTGTGGAGTTTCACAATCTGTCATTTCACGAATGTAAATATAAAGAGCTTTTTTCTTAAAAATATCTAAATCGTGTCTTGTTTTAAAAATAGTTAGTACTGCGTCAGCTATTCGTTTTTCAGTATCTTTAATAAATATATTATCTAAATCGTCGTAAACTTTTTCTACCCACATATCTAAAAACTGGCTTAATGTTATGCCTCCGGGTAATTTTACGTTCATACTACCTTCATAAGATTCTTCCATATCATCGAAAGAACCTATTTGTTTAAGTTTTTTATAATTTTTATTATTATAATTAATTAACCACCTTTTTACTATAGTCCCAAAATATGAATATGCTTTTGCTCCATTAGTAGGATCAAATTTCATAATTTTTTCTTCTAATAGCATTGATACTACTTCATGTTTTAAATCTTCTATACGTTCTACATCGGTATAATAAAACTTAAAAGTATGAATAATATTTTCAGCTAATTTATAAAAAGGAAAGTAAATATGATCAGTAAAGATCTTTGCTCGGTAGTCCGAATCTATTGAATTGTTGTATCTAACTATATACTCTTCGGTCTCTTTAGTAAAATAGTTATTTTTCGATTTCTTTCTCGCCATAATTCTCAGGGAGCATGTATCGGTCTAGCTCTTTTTGTACGTTTTTTAATTGTTCAAAAAAATAACCGACCTCATCATCAGATTGAAATATCCCCTTTTCATCTAGGCTGTTAAGGTACTTTTGTGAATCTCTAATAACATTAGATATATTCTGTAAATATTCTGTTTGATCTACAGTTACGTCTTCGTATTTTTCTACTTTTACTAGAAGATTGCGTATAGCCAATAATAAAATAAATATAACTATAGATAAAATAATAATAGAAATTAACATATTTTATAAATTTTTTAACATTTTACTCAATCCTTCCGAAGAATTAACTTTTTTTCCTGTTGATGATTGAGTTTTTTTTGTTTTTGGTATTGTATTCCCTCCATTAGCTTTCCAAATATCATATTCAACCTTGGAAGCTAAAAAATCTGCTGAATGTAGAACTGAAATGATAGATGTTTTTTGTCTTGAAGACTCCATATTACTAAAAAAATATGCTTCGTTAGCTTTATCATACACTCCATCATGTAATCTAATAGCTAAAAACTCTTTTTGAGATACTTTTATACCGAATTTTTGTAAAATAAATAAGGAACGATCAGGAATTAACATGAAATCAAGGTTAGGATTATATGTATACATTTCTGAAAGTTTATCCTGTCTCCATTTATCGGTTTGAGGTATATAATTTTCTGTATCTCCATCACCTAATTTACCTAAATCGTGAAATAATGCTGAAAATACTAACTCCTCTTCGGAATAATCTACTGAACCTCCCATTTCTGAGTATAATTTATGCTGTTTTAGTGCATATTCGACTACTCTATTAACGTGGTCTACGTAACCTCCGGCAAAAGCATTATGATGCCATGATTTA
>Ga0208159_1000009_pt1 | contig 72674 bp, 76 predicted proteins | sample 9_EtaG_FD_184082 | JGI IMG/M metagenome (GOLD analysis project Ga0208159, IMG submission 184082) | Marine viral communities from the Subarctic Pacific Ocean - 9_ETSP_OMZ_AT15188 metaG (SPAdes) (version 2) | ecosystem: Environmental > Aquatic > Marine > Oceanic | place: Pacific Ocean | collected... | reverse complement strand
GAAAAGAGTGGGAAAGAATTCATCTCTATGTTCATATCTTTTCCCATTCTCAACACCACGAACCAGAAACTGATTACCAATTAACTGGACATTAGTATAGAATTTCATTTAAGAAGGTCTTGATATTTTTCAAGTAAAGTAGGTTTGGGATCAACAAGTGTGAGGATCTTATCTGATGATAACATAAAAACATTCTGATTGGTAGATTCAACTAACCAAGGAGACAAAGTATTATTATCTCCAACTATAAAAGGTTCAGTTAATTTGCAATCAGGTTGTCCAATGTCAGCACCAATCTCATCAATCTGAGATATTAGTTTTTGCTGATTCATCAGCACTATCAGTTTGATCGGTGGTTTCTCCATTTAAAACTTCCTCTTTATACATTTGTTCAATTTTTTCGATGGGTGTTACCATAGTTACAACCCAGTCAGTTGGTAGTGGTATAGCCTTCTCTTTTGCAAGGGGCATCCACGGAAACATTGATATAGATGTTTCTTTTTTGTCGTTATTAGATTTTTTTGGTATCAACTTAACCACAACAGGTTTTGTAAGAAAATATCCAATAACTTTTTCTTCGGGAGAAATCATCTCCTTGACATCAGCGATGACATCTTCACCAGATTTAAGTAATAATATTTTTACCGTCATTTAGTTTTTTGTCCTCATATAATTATAACATAAAAAAGGGGATCGTCAAGATCCCCAAGTTCCATCTCGAACTCGTTTTTATTTAGAGATAATCTTTTCGAGCATGATGTTCTGGAACTACTTTACCTAGATTAATTACAAGTAATCCATCTTCAAATTTTACATCCTTTACAACCACATCATCTGTAAGTTGCCATTCTCTTTTAAATGATCGTTGAGCCATCCCACGATGGACATATTCATTTTCTTTTTTTTCGTTTTTCTTTCCTTCTACAATAATCTTTCCATGTTCAGTGTAGACTTTAACTTCACTTTTTTTGAATCCTGCTAATGCAATTTCTAAAATAGATTCGTGATTATTTTCTTGCAGAATATTAAATGGTGGATAAGTGGAGTTTGGATTTTGCCAAAAACTTTCAATTGCTTTATCAATACCTATTGAATTGGCTGTTATCTTTTCAAATAGTTCTCCTAGATCTTTTGCGCGATAAATGTTAGTCATAGTTCTCCTTTAATAAGCGAGTGTGAATTGTGTCCCCGAAGGCGACATACTAATTATACAACAAGACAAAAAAAAGAGGGGTGGTGAACCCCCCTAAATTATGTTCGGTTATGTATGAATTACGGTAAACCGATTATTTCAAGTAATCTCTTGTTTGTATCTTGCCAATTGTCTACATGATAATTGACTCCACCTCTTTCGTCAACCTCCTGTGCTAAAGGATAATCATTACCATTCTCATCCATTCTATCACCAAAAAAATGTATTATGTCATCCTTGTCAAAATCACGTAATATTTGACTCTTATCACTTCCTTTTGTTGATATATCAACTCCAGTTTCTCCTCCTACAAATGCATGGAGATCAGGAAACTTCTTATTAAATCTTTCAGCGATCTTAACTCTTTCGTTTGAATAGTAATCCCATTTCTTATACAACCCTCTCTGTTCAAAATCTGCACCCCTACCAAGAATACTAAAATTAATACATCCCGGTCTCTGCTCTATATGTGTTCCTGTTCGTATAGGAAATCCACTATAATTTAATTCTTTCAGTAAAAAGTTAGTAACTTCTTTAGAAGGTGTCCAAGGATTTTGAAAAATAAGTTTATCCTTTTCATAAACTGCATTTCCTGCACAGTTATAAACTCTTTCTGCTCGATTATATACATCTAAACCAACTTGGTCTATAGTCTTCTCTCTGTCACTTCCGGTTACAAGATAAACTGGATGATTACATTCAAAGATAATAAACCATGCCATAAAAGACATATCCATTTGTTGACGACTCGGTGTGAGAGTGCCGTCAATGTCAAAAATAAATTTTTTCAATTATTCAGATTCGGTAGTTTTTCCTTTCTTCCCAATATTGTATTTCTGCTCAAGTTGCCATTCAGATTTATTCTTATATGATAAGACTTTAATTTGATTTAGTGGTGCGATATCAATACAACTATCCTCTTTAACAATAGAAATAAGTCCCCAGTCAGCCAATAAATGAGTTATGCGATTACGTCTCTGCACATCATTAATTGTTAGATTAGCATGCTTACCATCTAAAGCGAATAATTCTTTAAAGTGAACAATATAATATTTTCCTTGCTTATGTAAAATATGGCAGGATTGATAGAGTTTTTTCTCTTTTCTAGACGCAACTCCAATACGGGTTAGTGTCTCACGAACTTTCAAAAAATCATCTGGTTCATTTAATACAACCTCTAGCATTTGATCTTGAGACCATTGCACAGTAGGTTCAACAGTGACCGTCATTTCATTCCTCCAGTATCAAGTCGTTGTTTAATAAAAGTAATCTGTTCGGCGGTTAAAATTTTCAGAGCTTGTGATGCTTTTTCATTACTATAACCATAGTATTGTTTGACAATTTCAAGGTCTGTGACTTTATCCTTACGGAGCCAAGGAGAGAATCTCTTCTTTTTCCTAAGTGTATTTAGATAAAAAGAATATTGAAGATCCTTATCTAAGAAAGGATATTTATTCATCTCATTTGCGAACATTACACAATCAAGATGTCCTGATAAACAACGATTAATAATGTATGGAGGATAATCTTTTATTACACTTGGATCATCTTCAGTTAAATTTTCTTTATTGAAGTTGATCGAGTTCAACCAATCTTTAAGTTCCATTATCTTATAATTTGAATATCTTGATCTTCTGTCCAGAGTTCGACCTTAGTTCTAAACCTACCCTCAGACTTTAACTTTTCATATCTTTTACTTGCCTTCTTTTTCCACCATGAAATAATATTATCAAGATAGAACTTATCCCAGTTTTGACCACGAACTAATTTATCTTGCTTACCAAGTAATACTTCACGAACATTACCATAACCATAATCAGAAGTATACGATCTCTTTCTTTGTGTAAGTTTAAATGCATTCTTAAGAACTCCATCCAACTTTTTTAGTTTTTCTACTTGTCCATATTCTTTCAATGAATTCTTAGTCCATGAAATCATTCTAGTTTGTCTCTTCATCTTTTTAGATGAAACATAAGTAGGAGTTACAGGATTATTATCATTAATTACAGTGAATCTATCATGCAATTTATGAAATGCTCTATCATGCAATAAAGGAAGAAATTTACTATCAGTTAAACCTTTAAATCTAATAAAAGGTTTTAGACCATCATACTGTGATGCAGAAGTTGTAGATCCATATAAAGAGGTTGTTTCAAACCATCCAATATCTTTTTCAAATACCACATTAAGATGCTCTCTTGCAAAATGAGATACACATAATAAGGCAAGTAATTTACCACCAAGATAATTATACCCAAATGGTTGGGATGGAACGATTGCAAAACCCATCACTGCATGGCGATTAAATATAGAAAGATTTGCTGGTTGACCTAACCATTCATTTCTTGGTTTAGAATTAATCGTAGGAGATCCAAAGCGGATGAATCCAATTATCTTCTTACTATTCTTTTCATATACTATCCAACGCAACTCTCTACCGGGAATATTTTTCTCAATGATTGCAGATGATGTTGCAGTTAAAAGTTCATGATAATATGCTTGAGGAACAGATTGTTGAAATCTATCTCCAACAAACTTAACCTCAAAATCCATGTCCTCTGGATGAACATCTTCATTGAAGAATTCATCTTTTAGAGAAACAATTGATTTACCTCTTTCTTTAACTGCTGCCTCTTTTGTAAAACGAATATAGTCTTCAATAGTTTCAAATCTACCAAAGTAATCAATAAATTCATTAGCAGCCCATGTAGCATCTGCTTCACTGATAATCATTGTATAATAGGCATTTTAAATGGTTGTTCAGGTTCGGAGTAAAATTGTCTTTCGGAAGGCATGGTCAAAACCTCTATTAATAAATTAATATCAGCGGATATTGCATCACCAGTTTCTGACATTTTACGATATCCATTGCCAACATAAATTTGTCCTGCCATGACTGCAATAGTGCAAGCACCCCAGAACAGATAATATTTGTTTGATTTTACTTGATGTTTTAGTTTTGTGAATTTGGTCATTTTAAGTTTTCCATAATAGTGTAGTAGACAACAATACCAGAACCAATACCACTTAATAGTAACAAGATTCCGAGAAAACCGAAACAGTTAAGTCTGAATGGTTCTCTTTCTTTCTTCATTTAAATTTACACTCTACCATAATCTCAGTTAAACATGCCAACATGTTTATTTCTTGATCTGCTACGAATGCGACTTGGTATTGATATTTAGCCAGAATAAGAACGGCAGCAGGAATAGAATTAGAGACCAAGGATTCATAGAGACTATCGTAAATGCGACGATAAAGTAAAGTGGTATCATTATCCAAGTTATCGACACACCATTTACGAACCGACGGAAAGTTTTTTTCTTTGAGGTTTTTAATGAGATCATTGATTGATACGTCAGAAAAGGTTGCTAATATACCGGAGTCTATTTCTCCGCTTACAGAGTATCTTTGACACTCGTTTAATACTCTCCTCCAATCAGGAAAGTGTTTGTTAATTAGTTCTGCTAAAACTTTCTTATCAGACTTTACTCTCTCTTTATCTAAGATATCATTTATTCTTTGAAAGAAAGATGCTGCGATTGCAGGTTTGTCTTTCTTATTGATCGCAAAGTCAATAACAGTGCATCTTGAATGCAAAGGTTCAATGATCTTATTCTTATAATTACAAGTAAATATAAATCGACAGTTATTATAGAATGTTTCTATATTTGCTCTCAGTAAAAGTTGAACATCGTGAGTAGTATTATCTGCCTCATCGATGATAATTACTTTATGATTTGCACCACCAACTAAAGAAACTGTTGATGCAAAGTTCGCTGCTTTATTTCTTACAGTATCAAGAAATCTACCTTCATCTGATCCATTAACAACGTAGTAATCAGCATTAAGTTGTTGACATAATGCTTTTGCAACTGTAGTTTTACCAATGCCGGGTGGCCCTGATAACAACATATTTGGTATTTCACCTTTTTCCAAAAAGTCTTGAAATGTTTTCTTAATACTTTTTGGAAGAATACAATCGTCAATGGTTTTGGGTCTATATTTTTCAACCCATATAAAATCACTCATAATAAAATAGTAAGTTTAGTTTAACTTTCTCTTCCTTCTAGTTGATAGTAATGCGACTGCTGCTATCATAACACATAATGCTAACATTTGCACTTCTGCGGGGAATAAATCGTAAGTCACGTTTGGTGCTTCCCAAGTATTCGGTAAAAAATACGCTGATGGTTTAGATAAAAAAATCATTCTTTAGACCTCCATGTTTTTCTCATATGTTTATATGTATCGTTGTTAGCCACTAAATCTCGCACTTTCTTAAAAATTGTTGCAGATTGTGCATATTTACTTGTAGCATGATCAGGTTCTTGTGGTTTTACATTTCCCTCATCATCATACTTACGTCCAGAGTTGTGATTTGCATATCGTCTTGCACGAGTAAATCCCATCTCCAAAAACTTACGACACATATCCATACCGATGAAATCTTTTTCATCACGATAATCAAGATACATTGCAAAAATTTTGTTAGAAGATTTTACTGCTTCATCAGGAGTTTTGAATCTCCAATGAGCACATATATCGTTAGTATAAGGGCGAACCAGTAAAACTCCTTGCTCTCCCCTTCCAATACGATAAAGTTTACGAGTTTCCTCGTCTGTAAAACTAAGTCTCTTGTAATCGAGTTCATAATCAAATTCCTTCATAACCAATTAGATCTATCACATCCCCATCTTTTAACTTCCATAGAGTGAAAACGGGTTTGCATATATTGTATCACAGATTTGTAATCTGTCTTTGGATTGCACGAAAATAAGTCACATCTAGCAACATCATCTTCAGGCCATGTGTGTATGCTTATGTGACTCTCTGCAAGTAATGCATAACCAGTCACACCATGTGGTTCAAATTTATGTGTATCAACCTTTATCAACTCTAAATCAGCAATCTTTGCTGCCTCTACTAGAGTTTCTTTTATATACTCCTCATCATCTAATGGAGCATTTATTAGACATTCCTTTAAATCAAATAATACGTGTTTCATATCATACCAAATAAAATTAAACCAAAAGCAATAAAGACCATAATACCCATACTAATAACTGTATTATAAAACCATCTAGGTATTTTGTCATCATTGTTGGGTTTGTGATCGCTCATAACCAATCAGGTTTTCGAGATGGATTACGTAAGTAATTAGATGCTGCCCAAGGTTTACTTGAAATATATCTTTTGTATGCAGTAAATATATCAATACTTTTATCATATTTGAATTCATCAGGCCCTGCAAAGGCAAATGTATTTACTTTTCTGCAGATAGAAAAATCTTTCTCTCCAGAGTATTTAAGAAAAACATGTCTCGCTTCATTCATTGTTTTAGAGCATGAATGTATTTTTTCATATCTCTTGTAATATTCATAACATAAGGCAGTTCCATGTGCAATTAACCATGCAGTGTTCTTAATATCTTTTGCTGCCCATACGGTGCACGGATGCCCCCTGAATGCCCCTTTCTTGGTGTTGTAGGGTGTTCCATCCTTCTTGGATAATAATTCATCTCCCCAATTAAAATACCACTTGGAATAGACTACTGCCAACATCTGGCAAGTCTCAAGTGGCATCTTAACTATGTGCTTGTCTGGTAATACTTCTGCCGATTTGTAAGGGCAGGGGTCAGTCACGAATACGTTCATAATGTGGTGGTGTATAATGATCGTTCCAGTGTCGAATGTTACCGGCAACGATAAAACAATTGGTGACAACTAATTGTAAGAAAATAAAAGTGCGTATAATACAAATCGTATTATCATACTTTTTAGTCGTCTCATCTTGGAAGGAACCAAGGGCATACTTCCATATATTCCATATGTTAGCACGTTTTTTCATTTTGACCAGTGCTTTTTTTAAATGTCACCCTATATCTTCTGGTGCGGGAATACCTTTACTTTTTATAAAGGTTTTTTTCTCATAGTCAAAGTAAGGATGAGGTTCTGCCTTTTTCCAAGGTTTCTTGGATGCATTCTTTATGACAATGAATCTATCAGCAGCAAATGTTCCTGCTAAATTTATTTCAATATCGTCACCATCAACCCAGTTTATACTTCCATCTTTTTTTGTGTGATTCATGAGTTTTTGAATCTCATCAATCATCTCTTGAGTTAGTTTCATTATTCAAATGTTGAGTCTGGTTCTAATGCAATGTAATACTTTAAATTATAATCTTTACTTATAAATCTTGATAGAAGTTTCTTTGACATAACAACATCATAAGTTCCGGGAAGAATCTTAATATTTTCAACCTTAAAGTTAAGAGAAAATGTTGAATCAGTTTCACCTACAACAATTGAGAAATCATTAGATGTATCATTCTTCTTATCACGAACAAGAAGTTTAACAACACCATTTTCACCAACAGCAGATAGATCAGGTAATTGATATATCGCTGCAGCCTTAAGTAACTTATCCAACTGTTCTGTGCTCACTGTAAATGCTACATCTTCACTTGGTAAAGTAATTTCTTTATCAGGAGGTGTAACAATAACTTTTGGATCTGCAAAGAAATATTTTGATCTCATACGACCTTCTTTAATTACCAAGAATCCCTCATTTGCAAAATCAAGTTCTGGTGTTCGATGCAATGTAAGACCATTAAGAAACTGATTAAGATCATAGATACCAAAATCTTTTGGTAAGTCTTCACCAATCTCTGCTTCTGCCAATATGTTTTTCATGACAGATATAGTTTTTAAAGATCTACCCTGTTTAAAAAGGATTGATTGATTGATGTTAGAAAAGTTTTTTAAAAGAGTTAAAGTTTTATCAGAGATTTTCATAGTAAGAGGTCTAAGTTTCATTATGGCATTTGTTCAAATTCATCAGTAGGCATTGATGGTTCGCCATAATGTCCATCAAAGTGTAATAGTAGCATAGCATAATGAATGACTTTTAGCAAGTCTGTTTTATTTCTCCCATTTTTACTTCCATATCTACTACCATATTTCAATATGTTAGCTTGACAAAATCCTGATGCAATATCCCTTGCTGCCATCAGGTCAATTGTTTGAACTTTACGGAACTCATGTTTTGTCCCTGTGTAATGCCCATTATACGTCATTGAAACATAATCTTCAATATCTTTTAGAATTTCTTCCTCATGATACTTGTATTGATTATTTCTTTGTGGTTCGTAATCCATTTGTTCCTCTACTGATTGTGTTGAAAAATGATGTGCTCTCTGGTCATCTACATCTGCCATGTAGTCACCATAATAATTAACTTCATAATCAAGACCATCATCTTCTGGGGTATTATTTTTAACTGGATAAGTTTCATCCATAGATCCGTTTAATACCTCCCATGCTAAACTCCACGCATTAACCATATGCAAAAAGAAAATCGTTTACGAGACTCTCTGATGCATCTTTACCAAATTTACCAGTCAGGAAACCTGATACTGGATCAAGTTTAGTCATATATGCATCGAAGTCTTTATACAAGCTAGTATCATCACCAGCTGGTTTTTCTAATTCTAACATGTTTTTAAATTTAGTCAAGTAATTTTCAAACATTTCAAGATGTTCATTTACTTGATTCATTTCACATTTAGCAACATAAATGTTATCTGAAAAATGATTTCCAACTTCAAAAAATCTATAATCATTTTTTCCTTTTGGTAATCCATCAACAGAGTAACGATAGTTTTCAACTGGATGTTGAAAGTCAAATACTATGATAACTTTCTTTTCATTGAATCCCATCAAATCCATACCAAAACATGGAAGATTACTACCTGTTTTTGGGTAAAGGATGTTGTTATAAATGGAACATTTATCACTCCAAATATCTACCTCTCTTGATTTAATTAAAAAAGGATTGGTATAAGTCTTCGCAAAAAGACTCATACCTTTTGATTCCCATGCTCCCCATGTCTCATCATAATCTAATGAGATTGTTTCATGGAGAACAGACTTATACTTGTTCCACAGATCCATTGTTCTCTTGATTAAAATCTACATCTGCATCCACTTTGTCATATAACTCCATGAATGATTGCTTAGTCTCATCATCAAAACGATTGACACATACTTCGATTGCTTTTGCTTTGTTCTTGAAGATTCCATATGCACGAATGATATGAACTAAACGACGAGTAGAAATGATCTCCTCTACACCACCATCGTAGAATGTCTTACGAATGATGTCTGCCCAATCAACAAGTCTCTTACAAAAATCAGCATCTTTGATACCAATTTCTGCAGATGCATTAGCAAGAATCTTTTGCTCTGTCTTTGGTGCAGGATATTCTTGCTCGAACGTTACTGGGAATCTTTCAAGGAAGGCCTCATTGAGCACGTTAGTTCCAATAAATCTTCCGTCGTCTGAACCCTTACCTTTAGTATTTGCGGTGGCAATGACGTTGAATCCTGCGGATGGTCTGACAAATCTCCCAATTTTTTTAAGAAAGACTCCAGTTCCTTCAAGGATGCTCTGAAGGCAGAGGATCTTGTTGGATGCAAGGTCGATTTCGTCAAGTAACAATATTGCACCTCGCTCAAGTGCTTCGATGACTGGGCCATTGTGCCATACGGTTTCACCATTAACAAGACGGAAACCGCCAATAAGATCATCTTCATCTGTTTCGATTGTAATGTTTACACGAACAAGTTCTCTGTTGAGTTGTGCACATGCTTGCTCAACACTAAAAGTTTTTCCGTTACCAGATAAACCTGTGATAAATGTAGGATAGAATAATTTTGACTTAATAATACTTCTAAGATCAGTAAAACTACCAAACTTTACGAATGTGTCATTTATTGTAGGAACTAGATTTTCTTCCACAAAAGGTGTAACGCTTGGAGCACTAAATGAACGCTCTATCTTTTCTACTGATTTTTTAGTAACTTCAAAATTCCACTTTCCACGACCAACTTTAAACTCATCAATCTTTTTGGTAATGGTCGAATATGCAATATCATTCATCGCACAAAAACCTTTTACATCAGCAGCAGTAAATTCAGTGCCATAGTTGGATCTAAGACCCTCAATAATTTCTTCACGAGTCATTTTGACTTCAAAGGGTTTGAATAATTTTTTTGTCATGATGCGATTTGTGTTTGTATACCTTTACTATATCAAACTATGATCGCATATACCACTAAAAGGGACAGTTTGTTTATTGTCTTTAGTGTCAGTTATTTATCTTTGATTCCCACTCTGCAAAAGAGGATTGACACTGCCCTGTATTCTCTTTAGGATCATACTTATGATACCCCTTTATCTTTTTCCATTTATTATATAATGCACCTAGTATCCACGACTGAGATAAACTTTTAGGCCCATTTTCCAGTAATTCAAGATAATATTTATCACTTGTATACTGTTTGTATTCTTCTCTCCAATTGGAGTCATCATAAGGTTTTGTCATTTAATCTCCATATGCGAAAGTTTTACCTTTAATTTGTGATTGACCGTATGGGTTTTTACCTTGTGGTTTAAACCTACCGACATTTTCTCCTTTTTTATCTAATCCACCTTTTCTTGTTCTATGTAGTGTAGCAGTTTTTTTAGTTTGTGTTAATACGGAATCCTGCCCATACTTCTTACCTAACTTCTTAACTTCTTTCTTGAATTTTCTTTTACCCATCTTACCACGATCTATTGCATAACTTTTCTCTTTTACTTTTCTCTCATCTTTTGAACCGGGATTTTCTAAATATGATCCCTTTAATTTAGTTGGCCCTCTACCAAACTTACCACGAATATCTTTTTGCAATTGTTTTGATCTTGCTTGATTTTCTTTCCTTGATTTGTCACCACGATCACCCGAAAGAGTTGCTATGCCACTCTTATCTGATTTACTTTTTATACGAGAGAGACTGCTCTCTTGCATGAATTCTTTGAATGTGATCATACCACTAAAGAAATAAATTCGCCCAATACTTTTTTATTTAGTTTTTTTGTCTTGAGTGATCTAACAAATGCTGATTTAATCTGCGACTTGGTAGCATCTTCCTTTACTTGAAAATCTGAATTGTCATTAAGATTTACTGATGACATTACAAAATATGCATCATAAGCAGAGTCAACAATATTGAAACTTTTTGTTTTTTTCCAATCTTTCTCAATCACATTTAACTTTGTTTCATCAGTTGTAAAATGTCTTGCAAAAGATAATGCAGCTCTAGGAACGATAACTCGAATGCCGATAAAGTTTACTGTTGGAAATAGATCTTGAAGATTTTGAAGAATAGTATCTGTAAAATCTGTATATCTATAACCAATTTTATAATTACAACCAAGTTTACGGTCACGTATAAATGTCGCTTCAGGAACGATACCGCGTGTTCCCATGTATGGTTCATCTTCCCAAGAACGTTTAACCTCCACATGATATGAGAGATGTCCAGCTTCACCATCAGTAAGAACAATACACTGAACTTTTTCAAGGTTATGTTTCTTTTGGAACTCTGGAAGAATTTGACGTAGAGTGATTAATGATTCGTTCAATGGTGTTCCTGATAATGCAAGTCTACGTGGGTAAGTTACATGACCCCATACTCTGAATAAAGATGCAACTCTCCATATGTTAAGCATTTGATGTTCAAGATCTTTTCCTTTAACATCACTTGAGAAAAAATGCATGAGAGAAAAACAACTATCAATTGCCATTACGTTCTCTCTCTTCTCATAGGCAACAGTATCATAATTATGAGAATAACCCCAACCCTCATCACGTTTGAATTCATTTGAAAAAGCATATACATCAAAGGGAATATTTACTTTTCTGCAGAACCAAATTAAATTATAAAGTTGCTTTAAAGTATCCTGTAAGATATATTGCATTGATCCTGACCAATCAAGAATGAATACTAATCCATGATTTTTACCATCAGGTAATATGGTAACTTTTTTGAAAAGATCTTCATTGAACTTATAAGTATGAAGTTTTGATGTATTCAATACACCAGTGCGAGCTACTGCAGCACGAGCATATGCAGATGCAGCTTTCTTACACTCAAACTCTTTAACAAGATAATTAACTTCCTTTCTTGCATTCTTTTTAAAATTATTAAATTCAGAATCAATTTCTTCAAATGGATTTGCAACACATGAATATCCATTCTTCTCTCTATCTGCTTTAATTCTACTCCACTCCCATGCAAAATGTTTTTCGATAACATCATGAACCTCACTATTAGATTCAATAATTTTGTCAAGTTTAACATCAGGTAACTCAACATAGATATTCTCTCTACCATCATGACTTGCAATTAAATCTTTTAAACTCTTCTCCAACTCTTCTGCAGTTGCAACTTGTGGTTCTGAAGAATCAGGATCATAAGGAGAATCAGATTGCTCATCCTCTGGTGTAACCATATCACCACCTTCATCTGAACCAAAATCATTTTGTGGTTCAGTTCCTGATTGAGTGACTTGCTGATCAACTTCTTCTAACTCACCATCATCATTACTATCAGATGACTCTGGAGATTCTGGTTGTCCTGTTTGTGGAGTCATATGAAGATCAAGATCTTGAACTTGCTTCTTCTGATCCTCCATATTCTCCTTGCAGTAATTATATAACTTCTCTGATACTACAAGAACTTCATCAAAAGTTTCTGTGTTAGCAATCTCGTCAATAATCTCCTTCTCTTTTGAGGTAAATGTTATATCAATAAAATTACCAATCTTGAAATGAAGATTTGCTTTATCAGCAAGATTAAATTTTTCAAAATCAACATCTACTACATTAAAGAAATCATCATCATGAAGATCACTATATCCATAATAAAATGTTTTTGGAAGACCCTGATACTTACGCTTCATCAACTTCTCTATACGAGCATCTTCGCAAACATTTATGAAATCAAAAGGTATTTTTACTTTGTCTCTATAATCTTCATTAGGTGTAAATAACGCATGCCCAACTTCATGCGCTACCAACATATCATATACAGAATTACTTGCTTTCTCCCAAAGAGGCAGAATCAATACGCGGGTCTGGACATTGAACTGCGCTGTCTCTACATGCTTATGCTCAACAATAAGATCTTCTGTTGCAAGTAGTTTTGCAAGTTGTGATTTGATTTCGTATTGAACTGCCATCTGTTTCCTGTGTGTGTATATGGCCATTATAAAACCCCTGACGCTTGCCAGAGGTCTTAAGTAGACACTTTGTTAAGTGGTTTCTTGTGGTGTTGCCAATTCGGGATAGAGTTGCTCAATGTCCTTTCTATATAACGACTTGATATTATCTATAATTCTATCAGTCTTTATTAATTTGTCATCCTCATTTATTACCAGTTTTTGGTATGGCACATCTTTAGTAACATATGGTGCACCAATCAAATCTGTCATCCACTCATCAAAGTCACTACCAAATCCATCTTCAAATTTCCAAAGATTAGTTTCATCAGTAATAAAATCCATCTGTGGTCTAAACCAATTAATACCTTCAAATGGATAGTTTTCAATTAAAGACGAAAACATCATTGGATCTTCCATTGCATCTTGTATGTCACCATACATTTTTTTTAAAAATATTGAACATGATATAAATCGATCTATAGGATTACGAACAATTGCAATATGTGGAATATTTGCAATATCATAATATCTCTCATATAATTCTGCATGAAAATGTTGTGGTTCCATTCCATTTTCTGTTGGTAAAATTGTTCCTTCAAGATCAAATCCATTTGATAAAATATTATTCATCAAAAATCTACCTGCGGTTCTAGGTATGTGGATATGAAATAATCTTTTTGCAGGACTAGGAAATTCAGGTCTTAGTTGTTTATAGGTCGGCATCTACTGACTCCAATACACTAATTGTTGGCATCCATCCAATACTTGCCATCACAGATATATCAGCAACATTATCATCCACTTCACCGGGAGTGTAATCTTTAACAGGTAAATCACCTTGTCCAAATTTTTCTGCAAGTTTTTTAACTGGAACAGATTCTCCATACCCTATTTGAACTGGGCCTGTTATTGAACTAGGAGCAAGATATCTTATTGCACTACACACATCCTTAACATGAATCCAATCTCTTTTGTGATTAGTCACATAGGTTGCCTTTTTATCTCGTAGCAAACCATACATCATATTTGGTCTGACATCAGGCCCATACACTGTCGAAAATCTCATACCAACAGAATTAGGTGGAGCCATTTGCTCATTTACCCACTTACTCAAAGCATAAGGATTATCCCAATAGTTTTCATTTGCAGCACCAGTTGATGCATATAATAATCTTGTATTTGTTTCTCGACACCAATCAAACAGTGGTTTTGATTTTACAACATTATTTTCATAATACTTTTCTGGTTGTTCTACACTTTCTCGTAAATCAGCATACGCAGCAAGATGTATGACTAATCCATAATCACCACCTTTAAAATTTTTTATATCATCAGGAAAATCAATACCATGCACCTCATAACCCAATTCCTTTCTCCAATCAGCAAATACATATCTACCGATAAATCCACGATGTCCTGTTACTAATACTTTCATGTTACTGGCCAATCAATTACATTTCTAATCTCTTGATTATACTTCCATATTTCTTTGAACATATCAGCATTTACACCATGAGATTCCATCTGAACAATCAATGAGTTCAAATCTTTAGGAAAACAAGTTCCACCAAATCCACGATCATTATCAATTCCGGGAACTTTAGTATGTGATTTACCAATGCGACTATCTGCAGTCACACCTTCAACCACTACATCATAATCCATACCAACCTTTTGACATAAATCATATATTTTATTGAAGTATGCTACTTTGTATGCAAGAAATGTATTTGAAAAATACTTAATTGCTTCACTCTCATCAGAAGTTGTAATGATACTTGGAATGTGAGGAAAATATTCTTCAAACATACGAACAAAATCAACACATAATTCCATATCACCACCAACAATATTTCTCTCAGAATTTGCAAAGTCTTTTATTGCATTTCTAGCAGTTAAAAATTCTGGATTATGAATTACATTATGTCTCTCAAAAAACTTTTTAGTTGTTCCTATTGGAACAGTTGATTTGATAACAAATGTTCCAGTAATATGATCTGGCAAATCCTCAAAAAATTTATTTAAGATTGATAAATCACACTCACCCCCATATCTCATTGGGGTTGGTAAACAAACGAAAATAAAATTCTCATTTATTACCTCTCCTAAAGTATTTAAAGATCTATTTTTGTCTGTGTCATAGACCTTGCATTGTGTTTTGTCTCTAAAATTTTGATAGACAGCGTTGCCAACAAAACCATTACCAACAATTCCAATCATGATACCATCCTACTGAATCCTTTAATTTTTTCAAATCTTACCACATTTTCAAATCTATCATCTAGACCTGTTTTGTGAGAAATAACAAATATGTTAGCATCTTCAATAACATATTTAATTATCTTTAAAAATTCCTCTGTTCCTTGACCATCAAGTGAACTATCAAACACCTCATCCAATACCATTAAATTAGTAGATATTGAATTTTTAAACTTAGCAACTTCTCTCCAAGTAAATAACAAAGCTAAATCTATTCTTTGTTTTTCTCCCTCACTAAACGAAGCATATGAAAAATCTTCATGAATTGGTGATTGAACAGTTTCATTAAACTCTTCATCAAGAGTAAAATTAATATAGAAGTCCATCATCTGTAGATAACGATTTATCTGTTGATTTATTAATGGTAAATACTTCTTTATAATTTTTGCTTTAACTCCACCATCTTTCAATAACTCATAGGTATAATTAAAATATTTTATTTTCTCTTTCTGAGACCCTAATTCTTCATATGTATCTTGGAGATTTTGTTTAAATGTTTCTAACTTTTCATGCTCAGTATTTCTGTTTTCAATTTGATTGGTAAGTGTTTGAACTTCATCTTTAAGATCTCGTTGTTGTTTTTGACAGTTAGAGATGAGAGAGTTGTTTTGAGAAATGCCATGCGTGAGTTTAGTAATCTCCTTTGATATTTTTGTAAATTGACGCTCTCTTTCTTGTTCTTTTTTAATTGTATCTTCAAGTTCTTTATAACCTGATTGCAACTTCTTTGCTTTATTTTGAGCGTCATTGATTTTATTTATTCTGAAATCTTCATCGATTTCCTGAGTGCATGTAGGACAAACCGTATTGTCTTTAAAAAATTTATCCTCTTTAGATATCATTGATACTTTATTAGATATCTGACCTTTTAAATTATTAAGTTTAGCTAAAGTGTCTGATGCTGCTGTTAATTTTTCTTGTTTTTGCTGCAATCCATAGATACTATCCTCTGCCTCCTCATTCTGCATAATACAAACACAAATATCATCACCTAAACTATCCATCTTTTTTTTCTTCTTTTCAATATCCTCTTTACCACGAGTCTCTATTTCATTCATAAATCTTTCTTGCATAGAAACTTTATCAATTAAAGATTCTTTTTTAAGATCTAAAGTTTTTGTTTTCTCTTTAACTTGCCTAATCTTATCCTTGATAATATTATTCATCGATGTGAATATTTTTATGTCAAGTAAATCTTCAATTACTTCTCTACGATTCGTTGCACTTAATTGCATGAATGGGACAAAGTTACTTGATCCTAGAATTACAATCTGTGTAAACGATTTATAATTCATCTTTACTACATTTTGTTCTAACCATTTTTGCTGATCATTTACAGATGCAAACTGATCAAGTAGTTTATCATTTCTCCATATCTCAAATATATTTGGTTTGATACCACGAATTACTTTCCATGTTATTGTTCCTATTACAAATTCAACTTCAACTCTTAAATCTTTCTCATTAACAGTATTAATTAATTGACTTTTGTTTATCTTACGAAATGGTTTTGAAAACAAACCAAAAGTTAAAGCATCCAAAACTGTGCTCTTTCCACTTCCATTAGATCCCACTATCAAAGTTGTAGATGAACCTTGAAAATCTATCTCAGAATATTGATCACCCGTTGAAAGGAAATTTTTCCAACGAACTTTTTCAAATAAAATCATGCTCTATATCAGGTGGGATAACAATATCATTTGGAGTAATAACCGTGTATTCATAATCATAATTTTGACATAAGTTTAACATAGCAGCTGGATCGACTTCCATCACATGCATTTCAGGATAATCCATATCCTCTAACATCATAGCATATCTAACAGCATCGTCTTGTTCTTCAAAAAGATACAAGATACTATCACCTTCTTCATTTTGAACAGAGTATGCTCCTTCATCTTCTCTTCCTACGATTGTTAGAACAAACATTAAACTAATTCACATGCCTCTTGATAAACTTCTTTAATCAAATCTTGTATTGTAGATTTTTTGAGATCAACATCAGATTCTTCAACATACCTATTTAAAATAGAGAGAGTGTCTTCTGATTCAAAAGCCTCAAACTCTTCATTCTCATGCAATTGAAAATTTTCAATAACTTTAAGTTCATGAATATTTGAAGCATATAATTTATCAATAAACTTTTCAAACTTTTTAGGATCAGATTTTTTACGAACAATTAATTTTACAATTTTATTTTCGTATTCTCTTGTATCAAAAGTTTGATGAGGTGTATCCTCATAATAAATTTTATAGAAGAAACGATATGGATTATTAACTGCAGTATGCTCTAAGGTGTTTGTATCAAAGAAATGAAATCCTCTTGTATCATCATAATCATTCCAATACATTTCATAAGGATTACCAAAGTAATAAACTTTACCATTATTTGATCTTGTATGAAAATGTCCAGAGAAAACTCTTTCAAATTTTTCAAAAGGTTTATCATCTAACCCATGATCCATTACAACATATTCATTTACTTTATAACCCTTTAACTCCAGATGTCCCATACAAACAGGAGATTGTGAGTCTTTAATTAATGCTAAACTTTTCTCTTTATTTTCTGAATTGATCCAAGGAACAAGAAGAATATTTAATCCATCTATGCATATATTAGTTGTTTCAGAATATACTCTTACATTGTCATATTCTTTCAATAATAAATCAATAGCATTTACTTCATTTGTATTTTTATAATATGCAGTATGATTTCCAACAATAGTATGAACTGTTATACCCATCTGCTTAAGTCTATCAAAGTAATTTTTCTTTGCCCAAGTTAAAGCAGAAAAATCAATCCCCTTTCGACTATCGAAAGTATCTCCCATATCAATTATGGTAGTGATACCTTCTTCTTCTAGTTTAGGAAAAAATATATCATTATAAAATTTCAAAAAATAATCATGAAAAATTTGCGAGTTCTTACGACACCCGAAGTGTTGATCTGTTATAATCGCAATTTTCATTAATAACGTAGTTTAGAGTGCACTGCATCCTTAATTTGATTATAGTCGGAAGTAGCCATTCCGTCAACCTTATCACCATGAAAGACTTCATCATAACCGGATCTTTCTAGTATTTTATTTTTAATATCTAATTGTCTTTTTTCTCTTTGTATTCTCCTGAGAAACGCAAAATGAATAATCTGCGTAAAGTAAGCAAAAGGATTTTTGGATTTCTCAGGATTAAAATTATGTATGTATTGAACGCAATTTTCGATTCCATCAGAGATCATGTCCTCCTTGAACATATAATTTACAAAGTTTGGTTTAAATGATAGATGATTAGCAATCTTTAAAAAACAATCACCAATATATCTTGGAATAACTGGTTTTGGATTACCTCTAATTTCTGCTATCTCTACATCTTCACGGTATCGAATCAAAGCAGCAAGAAACTCTTTGTTATTCACATAATGTTCAGATCGTTTTCTTTTCGGCATAGGTTTAATTATTGCCATAACTATTAATCATTATTATGTAGAAATTATAACATTTTTGTATCAAAATAGCAAGCTACTTGACAAGGTATTAAAATATGTGTAGAATAACCTTTGTAGAGGTTCAAGGGTAATTAGCCTTTAAGTTTGAATAGTTTTTCTAATATATCTTTTGCATCACTTACACTAGCAATATATCCCATTTCACGACTTAGTTTTGGTTCTTTGTTTTTTACTCTTGTCGTATCCTTTACCCATTTTTGATACATTGAAATTACTTCAACATCATATGATTCTGATAAGGTTAGGATATCTGTTAAATTAATCATGAATATATCTTCTTTAGTTGTTTTTAACCATGGTTCAATTCGATATCCAGAAATTCCATTCTTTGCTTTAACTTCATTAATAACGATAGGATTAGATACAATAAGTAAAGTTCTATCCTCTTCTTCAGAGGCTGCTACCTTGGCAAATATTTCTTCACCATTCTTAAATTTTATTGTAGCATAAAAATCGTCTTCTATCATTTGTCTCCTTTTAATTGAATTGTAATTATTTCATAGTTAAAGTTTTCTTCGTTATAAATTTTTATTCTTTCTATTAGATGATTTAATGTGTAGTTTTTTCTAGATTTATTAGAGCAGTCATCAGAGATATCGTATAGAATAGCTTTGGTTTTGTTAGTTCCTTTTCTGAGTATTCTGCCAATGCTTTGGAGGTTTCTAATTCGAGACTTTGACGGAGAGGCAAAAACAATATTATGCAAGTTTTTAATATTGATACCTGTTGAAAATGTTCCATAGGATGCAACAATAATAGCATTCACTTCTCTCTCAGTGATTTCACGAATCTGTTCTCTTTCTTCAGCATCCACACCACCATGAACAAAGAAAACTTTTCGATTACCACTCTTGTTAGTATTTATTAGTTCATATAAAACTGCACCATGAGTTTCTACTCGACTGTATAAGATAAGAGTATTACCTTTTAGATCAAGTGCTAAGTTAGTAATGAAACGATTTCTTTGTGAATGTGTGATTAAATATTGCAGTTCATCTTCATATGTTTCAAATTTTTGTGGAGAGTGTTTGAGAACTAAACATTGTATATCCAATTGAGATAGATGACCCTGCTTCATCAATTCATCTGTTTTAGTTACTTTATATGATGGGCCAAATAATCCCTCTAATACCCACTTATGTGTTTGTGTTCCATCCAAAGTTCCAGTAAATCCAAAACGATATTTTGCATGATGTAGTTTTGTCATTATAGATATTAATGACTTACTCTTAAACAGGTGAGCTTCATCTCCAATGATTACACTATAATCTTCAAAGAAAGATCTTTCAAGTTTATATACAGATTGCCATGTTGTAATCGTAACTGGATATTCATTGGTCTTTTCTTTTCCAGAATATATTCGATGGCAGTATGAATCAGAATCCCAACCATAATCTTGAAAGTCCTTATACATCTGTTCTACAAGGGATGTCGTTGGAACAACTAGCAGGATTTTTTGAGATTTATCTACATAATATCTTACAAGAGCGTAAATCATCAAAGATTTACCTGAAGCAGTCGGTGATATCAATAATTTTCTATTGTGCCGTAAGGCATCATATACTCCATCTATCTGATAATTACGAGGGGAAATTCTTGAAATAGAACGTATATAATCTTTTACACCTTCATATGAAATCCTTTCATTTAACTCAAAAGGAGATCCGTAATATTCATTATCTTCAAATCTATAACTATAATCGTGCTTCTTACAAAATGCTATGATACGATCTAACAGTCCAATGTAAATTCTTTTTGACCGTAGATCAAATAAATGTATTTCACCATTCCAGTTACGATTACGATATTGGGGCATAAACTTTGCACCCTCAACCTGAAATGTGAAATGATCTCGAAGTTCATACTGAATGTGTGGTTCAGCATTTACTGTCAAGAATACTTCATTTGCTTTAGATATAACAACGTTTGCTGTCACATAGATCCATAAATCTATATGTATTTATCAACCCAGTCCAGAATTAAATCTCATAAACTCAATGGCATTTTTAATTTGAAATGTTCTATTTTGTATTACTTTAAGAATACTTTCGAGATATACTAACATCGTATCATAGTAATCTATTTTCAAAGTGGCATTTGATAATTTATCATCTGCATCAAGATACTTAGTCATGGTATCTTTATCTCTTATCTTTTTTGGAAATGGATTCTCAATATAAACATCTGGATCTGCTTTTCCACTAAAATACTCATACCGTTCATGACGAATATTTTTTCTTTGTTGTTCTGCTTTTTTTCTTAATAGAAAGATTGTATTATATAATTCAAAATACTTTGCATGTAGAGAGGGGATATTCAGTGACTCATCATGTAGATTATCACGATCTATTTTTGCATCTTTTTCCCACATCTCTTGAAGTTTTTCAAGATCAATCATAAAGGATTATTGGATAAGTCAGTTATATTATACATGGTATATTTAAAACTTGCATCAGCTGTAAAGTATTCAATATCTGTATCTGTAGCATCGAATGATAAAGTAGTCAAACTATAAGGCCATAAATCTTTAAATGTAACATTAAATTTAGGAATAAAGTTACTACTTAAAATTTGTAAAGTTCCATCAGAAAAAATATCTTGAGGTGCTTTACCATAGTTTCTTTTTGGTTGAAGTCCACTTGCTTCCCAATCACGAAACTCTTGAACTTCTTCTGGAAAACCTAAACCTCTTAACCATTTTTGTATTTCCATGAAATTTTTTAAGTCTTCATCAACAAGAAATCGGATGTTTAAATCACCGAAATCAATTTTATCACCGGGAACTGGTATATCTCTTAAGTAATTGGGTTGGTTGGCAACTCCTAAGTTGAGGTCTGGAATATTTGCAGTATTGCAAAAGAAAGCAACCCCCGGACTTCGTTTAAGGTTAAATTTAAACCCAACTGGAGAGAGAAAATTTCTATTTTCAATTTGTGATGGTCGAGACATATTATTACTCTTTTCTTTATTTAGATAAAAAAGAGACCCTTTCGGGTCTCCTCTTGCTAATTTAATACTGCAATTTGTCCTTCATTAACAAAAGAACAATCTTGCATAACTTTAACCATTGTAGAAACTAATTGAGGATTCTTTTTGGCATATCCTTGCCCTAATCTTTTATCGATACTATTAATAGACTCTAATAGATATTGATCTGCTAAAAAAGTGACGACATCAAACTTGTCGGTTACTCGTGCTACGGGTTTCATAGTGTAAATGTGTGTATGCTTTTATAGAATAGCATAAAAAAAGAGACCCGTCAAGGGTCTCTTTGAAAGATATATAAGCATCTCGCTTACATAAGGTTTTTAACAGCAACACGTCTGTAGTAGCGGTTTGAGTTAACACTAAGGAAACCAAGACCTGCTTGTGTGCCTTCTGCGAATGGGTTAGCAACCATACCATAACGAGTCTTAAACCCGATTTTTGGTTGGAAACTATTTTCTCCCACTGCACGAACCATCTGAAGTGGAACGTAAGGGCAGTAGAACAATCCAGCATCGTATGGAGATGTTCCTTTGTAACCAACAACATAGTATTGATTACCACCTGTAGGAGCAGCACCACCAGATGCAGAACCTGTTAGGTTAGCAGCATATGGGTCGATGTATACTCTGAACTTACCTTGTAATGTTCCAGCAAATGTATTACCGGTGTCATCAACGTTAAGGTTAGCATTAAGTGCAGGAGTGTAGTCAAGAACGCCAGCCATTGTTAGAGCAGAAGCAACGTCAGCAGAACAAAGGATGATGTTACCCTTTCCTCTACGAGTTCTTTGTGCAATTGCGTTCGCATCTCTTTCGATCTGGAAGAGTAGTCCTTTGAACTTCTCAACTGACCATCTACCGTTGGAGTCAACGTCTAAGTCAAATATACCAGCGGTTGCAACGTTTTGAACAGCACCTTGCTCTGCAGTCTTATAGATTGTTCTGATAACTTCTCTGTTTATCTCAGCAAGTATCTCAGTTGATAAGATGTTAGCAAGTTCTGCCTCTGCGTTTAATCCGTGGATTGCCTTAAGGTCTTGAGCAAGTTCTAAACTATACTCTGCCTTTAGTGCTCTGGACTTAGCAGTAACAGTGATCTTCTCGATTGAGAATGCCATCTGGTTGAACTGATCTTGACCAGTATTCAACGCTTCTGCCTCGTCTGTTCTCATTCCTTGACCTACTCTGTAGGATGTGGAATCAGCAGATGATACAGGGTTAAGAACTGCAGGGTTAGTAGCAGAAACAGATGTTGTTCCCATACCAGCTGCACCGTCAACAAAACCTGTTTCGGCGTTAGTTCCTCTGTCACGACCGGAGAATGCAGAATCTACTTCGTTGTAGAATGTTTCTGTAGAACTTCCACCGGACATGGTGTTATACTTGGATCTCATCGCGAAGATAAGTCCAGTTGGGCCGCTCATTGGTTGAACACCTGCTAGGTCATATGCGACCAAGTTAGGCATAGAACGACGGATAAGACTGATTAATACAGGGTCAAAACCAGCGACAGGGCCAGATGCAGTTGCACCAGCACTGAAACCAGCATTAGCACCAGTGTTTGTATTAACAGTTGGTTGTTCCATCAGGTTGATTCCTGATGTAAATGCTTGCTCCTCTCTGAGGAATTTTTCTTGATTTTCTAACAGGACAGCGGTAACTGCTTTACGATGGGGATCTTTGATTTCGTCAAGGCCCTCATAGTTAAGAAGTGGCTTCCACTTTTCCTGCAATGATTCTGATTGAAACATTTGCGGATTTACCTTTTAAAGTTTACGTTTGATTTAATTTTAAAATCAGTTTTTGCTAAATGCTGAAAGTGTTTTCAGGTATGCACTCATAGAACCCTGAACTGATTCAGGTGAACTATCTACTCCCTCAGATAAAGTTTCAGTTTTAGCTGATGAAGGTGTTGATTTTGAAGAGAAATATGATTCTCTTAAAACCTCTAGCTTCTCACGATATTCGGATTCACTTTCAAACTCTACACTTTCGGCAAGTGAAGCGAGCTTCTCTTTCTGTGTGGACGCGAGCCCTTCAGAAACTTCATCAAGAATACCATCGGCAACCGACTCTGCGAGACGTTTGTTTAATCCAATATTCTTCTCAATTTGCTCATTGAGTTTTGTTTCCATGTCATCAAGTTTTTCTACCATGCTCTCAAGCACATCGTATTTGTCTTCAGGGATTGATACATAATGTTCTTCAAAAAGACTTTTCATTCCACCAAGGAATGATTCTGTAAGTTCTTCTTTGAGTCCTGTCTCTACTGCTAACTGGTTTTCAGTAAACCATTCGTCAGCGACATACTCAAGATATGAGTCAACTCTACTTGAGAGTTCCTCTTTTGCTTCAACAATCTCTTGTCCGAGTTTTTCCTCGTATTGCTGCTCTAAAAGTGACCTTACTTCGGCAACTTTAGACTTGAGCGCAGTCTCAAAGATTGTTTTTGCTTTGTTTTTAAACTCTTCAGAGAGTTCTTCTCCTCCAAGTAAAGCTTTGACATCATCATCGATGTCATAAGTTTCAACTTGCTCTTCGGTTACTTGATCTTCTTCTGCAACTACTTCCTCTTCGGTAGCAGCGTCATCTTCAGAAACAATTTCTTGCTGGTCTTCGAGTTCCACCTCTTCTTCCTCCTTGTAACCTTTCCCACCGGACTTCATGGGGTCTGCTCCTTTAGCACCTTTGTTAACGACATCCTTAACTTGTTTAAGGGAACCGCCTGGCTCTTTGATTTTTGCCGAATCATCATCTGGTCTATAATTCTCAGGAGTTGGCCCTCCGAGATCTTCATATGTTGGTGGTGTTCCACCTGTTGTAAGTTTTGGCATTGGATCGCCTGGCTTGGCGTTAGCATTGACAGCGGATTTAGATTGCTGTGTCTTTACTTCCATTTCTTGTAATTTTGTGCCACGAGACATTTTAACTACTCCGATGAGTCTTGATTTGAAACTATTTTTATTTAGAAAAGTTATAAATTAGACAAAAAGTCGTTGAACAGGTTCAATTTCTGCTCATCTAATTTTTTCTGATCTGTTAATGTATTAATTTGTTTGTATGTTTTTTCAGCATACTTCTCTCGAAGTATTCCTCCATCCCATACCCACTCCTTTCCTTCCATGATTCCTTCAACGAAAGCATCTGGTGCGGAAGGGTCGGCAACTATATCTGCAGCAGTCGCCAACATAAAGTCGCTTCCTACTACATTTATACCTTCTCTTGTCATTTTAAGAGATCCAACTCCACGAGATGAGACTCCGAGTTTGACTCCTTCTTCGACGAGAGAAGACGCAATTTTACCCATTGGTGTGGATAATAATTTTGCCTTACCAATAAAATTGGATCCGTTCTCTCTGAGTGATACAATTTTATGGGAAACACGATCTAGATTAACAGTTGGGCCTTCGGGATGACCTAATTCACCAAGTGCTCTTCCAGATTGTATGTGATTCTCATTATAACGAGAAACCTCTTTACGAAGAGTTTCCATAGGATACATTCTACCATTACGGTTTTTAATGTTTCCTTGTAAGAATACACCTTCGATATACATTGATTTTTTGCCGTTCTTTTGTTCGACAAGAAATTCAACGGTTTCGATTTCTTCTCTAATCAGTTTCATTACGCACTACCTGTAGTTTGAACTTGTTGAAAATGGAATACACTATTAGCAGCACCTTCACCCGTTGCAGCAATGCAAGATAGTTTTAAAACTTTTCTTACAGTGGAATCTGCTGCTGAATTAAATGCTGTGATAATACCCGATGTATCTGCTGCAACAGTAATGTTACTGCGAGCAAAGTTATCTGATATAACATTTGGAATGTTATTATCAACTGAAAGAACTGATACTCCACCAGTTAGTTTTGCACTGTAATTAGTATCAACAGATGCATTACTACCAAATTCAACTGTTACGATGTCACCGGGAACAAATGGCATATGTGTTCCTTCAGGTGCAGTGAGAACAGTTGTTGTTCCAGTGCTTATACCAACAACTCTTTGCGATGCCTTAGTCATTGATAAAGTTTCACCTTCGGGGCCTGCATGAATATACAAATCAGTTATTGCTGCACTAGCATCGGTTCCAATAGTGACATGTGCACCAGATCCTTTTGCGACTACACGCATGTAACCTGATTGCACTGTGAAAAACGAAGATGTCTGCGCTACACCCACTTTTATTGGTAGTGATGCCCCTGTCCCGACAGTTCTTAAAGCCATTGATATACTCTAGATCATTTTTTATTTATTTATAGGTTACTCTTCGTCACCTATTTCAGTATCTGCTTCAGCTTCTACGTCTGTTTCAGTCTCTGCTTCTACTTCATCCTCTATTTCATCCTCTACTTCACCATTATCAAAAATTGATGATGACACTTGAGGTCGAAAGGCATCAACACGCTCAGCTGATTTTGAAAACAAAGCATCTTTAATCGTATCACTAATTTGTGACGGCGATTCATCAGCGATGATCATATCCATTAAATCGTCCATATTTTAGAAAATAATACTTTAACCTTTTATATTTATATTTCCCCACCACTAGGGATAGTGGGTGCTTCTGTTGCACCACCTTCAGATTCTAGATCTGGTTCTTGAACTGGTGCACCAAGATCTCCTGTAGATCCATCTTGATCCATTGGTAAACCTGTTTGTGGATCAACAGGAATACTTGGATCTGGAATTGCACCACTCGCAATTTCTTGTTTAATTAATTTATCTTGTTCTATGATATCCTCATCAGTTTGTCTAAGTATCTTACGTCTTACATAATCCTGTGAGAAATACTTTCCAATATATGGTTCTGCTGTTGCAACGTTACCTAATCTCTCATTTAATAACTCAGATTCTTTGAGTTCAGAGAAGTGATTATCATATAAAAAGTCATATTGTATGTGCTCACTCATTGTTTCCCAGTCTTCTGGGGTAATAATGTTCTTTAATATTAGTTGAGTGCGTAACATATCATGGAACATATTTGAGAATCTTTTTCTCAAACGTCCAACAAATTTAGTAAATTTTAACTCATCTCTCAGTATCTCTGAAGATCGTCCCAAGTTAAATCCTCCTTCGCCATCCATTCTCGACGGCGGGACATTGAGCGATCTATAGAGTTTTTTCTTGAAGTATTCGATGTCCGTGATCTCTCCGAGATTTTGACCTCCCGGTAAAGTAGAAATCTCAGTTCCACGCCCTCCTTCTCTTCTAGGCAACCAGAAATCTTCAAGCATCGCCATATACTTTTTGTCATCGCGGATCTCTCCTGTGTTAGCGTCGTAAACTAATTTGTTTCGATATCGCATCATCACATCTCTGAGATATTGTTCTGCTTTGATCTTCGGCAAGTTTCCTACATCAATGTAGAAAATCCTACGCTCTGGAGCGCGGGATAATCTATATATCACCAAACTATCCTCAATCATACGTAATTGATTGAGTGATTTGATGGCCTTGTGTAAGTATGATAATGTAGTTCCTTTATTTCTATCTACTAAACCAGATGTGCAATAAGAGACTGAATCTCTTGACATTTTAATTCCTTGAGATGCACCTCTTGCTTGAATGTTACCAGTTGGATATGCAGCTTTTGGATTATAAACAAAATACTCCTCTATCTTTGGAAAGGGATAATCAGTAGGATTATCTGATAAAAGATTGTTTACTTTATATTTGTCCTCTTTTGATTTTTGTTCTTGTCTTATATAACGCATTTTGATTGCGTCTATGTATCTTAATTCTTGAATACCCTCTTCTGGTTTTTTAATATCAATTACTTTGTGGTAATAGATTCTACCATCAATATACCAATTACGATATATCTCATGTGCTTTTTTATCAAAATCCAATAAATCAAGAATATATTTAAATTCTTCTCTTACTTTCTTTTTAATACCATCACTTGCATTTAAATGATCTAGATCAATTTCAACTGGATGATCATTTGTATCAGAAACTATAGCTTCATTTACAATATCTTCAATGGCACTATCCACTTCTGGATGCAGACTCATTTCACGATATCTTTTTATTAAATCAAATTCAGTTTTAAATACACCTTCAATGTCAACATAAGAACCAAAAAAACCACTACTCATAAAGTAGTCTGACTCGTCTTCCCTATTTTCAGGGACTGGAGATACTACATTTGGAGATAGTGGTTCTGTGTTCTCAATCGAGAACCCAAATAATTTAGACATAATTTATTACTTTTTATCTATTTAGTTAACCGTCAGTGCCCCCTGCGTCAATAAACTGGAATGACTGAACTGCGAAATCAACTACGAACTCTTCTATTGTATCAGAAGAATCGTAAGATAGGTCAATTGATGATACACTTGTTGGAAATATGTCGATAAACTCATATTCTCTTAAAACTGTATTTCTGTCACCAGCGTTATTTTGTGAACTTGGAACAGATCCTCTACCTAATTGGAATACTTTTGCATTAACCATATATGCACTTGGATCGGTTGCACCTAAATTATTTTCTAATTTAGCAATTGTATCAACCCATTCTTCCATTGCTTTTCTAATTCTAAAGTCTTCATCATTAATAACTGTGATACTCCATGGTTCAATGGTTCTATCTCCAGCGACTTTAAAAATACGACCTCTAAATGGTATATCAATGTTTGCAATAACTGATGCTGGTAACTGTGCTGCTTTGCACATATACCTAAAGTTATCTGCAGGCCATGCTATGCCCGGAGGTAAAGTTGCCATCTCTACCTCAAACAGATTCGGTCTTGCTCCACCACCAATTAATTGAGATTTAAATTGAGAAATGGTTTTGTTTTCTCTAGTTGTTGCCATAGTTGTTAATCTCCTTTAGTTATTTATTCAATTAAACTCGACCTGCGACTTCTTCAAAACTAACTCCAGTTCTAGTGGCAACGAATGTTAGTGTGATGAAGTTGATTGATCTTGCTGGTTTCAGGAAGATGTCAGCCCTGAATTCATTATTATCAATAACATCAGGAGTGTTGTTTGATGTATCACAAATAACTAGGAATCCTGATATTCCTCGTTTTGCTTCAACATCTCTCAAGAACGGTTCAACAATATTTCTAAAGTTTGCTCTTGTTAGTTCATCATTCAACTCAAAGAGTTGTGCTTCAGCAGCACTTTCAAGTGCTTGTTCCACAGTAAGGAATAAACGACGAACATTGATTCTGTCGAATGCAGATGCAAATGACAATCCAGTTTTATCACCAAATAATAATGTTCCGATTCCCGGTTTGGTTATGTAAGAGTTAACCCTTTGAGGATAAAGTATATCTCTCTGTGCTTTGGTTGGGTTATATGCTAGTTTAATAGCGTTATTCAACACACCTCTTTGTTCACCAGCAGGTGAGAACCATGGGAATGAAGTGACCGCTGTGCGAACCATCAATCCGGCAGTGTCTCCATTAGCAGGAATGAATCTAAATTCATTATTGAATCTATCAAACATATATTTGTAACCACTATCAAACACACAATATGATGATGAGGTTAATGGACTGAAATATTGTATTAAATTATTTGTTTGTGTTGTTGTGTTGGATATGTTAACAAGATCATCTCTATGTGGCCCAACAGTAGCAATACAATCCTTTCTTGCATTTGCAATTGAGATTACATGATTTGCTTTTGCTTGAGATAAATCTCTAGATCCAAGACCAGGCCCCATGATTATAAAATCAACTGCCTGTTCATCTTTATTTGAAAGTGTGTCATACGCTGTTTTAAGATCAGAGAGCGTAGCAGTCATTCCACCATTTGCTCCGGGAGCAGGAACCGCACCAGAAACGCTAGTGTAATCTGTTCCCCCACCAAGGTTGTAAGTTACATTACCTATGGCTGCGAATGTATTATTCTGAGCATTTTGACTCCACAAACCTTGAGCAGTTGTATTTGCAACAAATCCTGTTGAGAATCCTGTTGCTCTTGGTTCTTGGAATGATCCAGCAGCAGTTTTATGGAAAGTATCTTGTGATTGTGATGGATTAAATCCAGCATAAAGATTTTCTGATCTATCTGCAAGATATTGCTTATAGTAAATTTTTTCTGGAGAATTTACATTTGAGATAGCATCATGTGCTTTAGATAAGTGGAGATGTTTCTCAAGAATATTACCTTGAACACCACTTATTGTTCCAGCATCATCAATGACTGCAACGTGAATACCATCGTTCTTACCATTTCTATCAAGTGTATACTTGTTAGATACTGGTCTAGGTGCAAGTGTTTTCCAGAAAACAGTTGAGTTCTCTAAACCAAGTGTTTGTTGATCATACCAATCTACTGCTGTTACAATTTCTGCAGATGCAGCTGTGATTGGTGCGTTCGGTGCACCAGTGTTAATACCTGAACTATTCACAAAGAATACAGTTGTTGCTGCAATTCCTGCTCCACCACCTTCAGTTACTGTTTTAAATGAGTTGGTTAGTGAATTTTGTGCATAATCTATTTTAAATTCTGTTCCGGCACTTGATACTCTTGCAGTAATCTTAACATCAATTTTTGAATCACCATTTGTAGCATCTGTTGCCACACCTGTAATGATTCCTTTCAGATGTCCAGTGAATGTTGCAGTTGATCCTGCACCCGGTATGACAACATTAGTTAATGCTGCTGTGACACCGACACCAATTGTTGCACCGTAATCTTCTAAACTTGTTGTATTGATTCCGATTATTTGATCTGCTTGATCATCGATCTGACAAACCTTTAATCCGTTAGCATAAGAACCCGGAGTTTTAGCAGCATAATAGAAACTTGTATCGGCAACATGATTTTGCTGATAATCATCATAGTTTTCTATTTTTAAACCACCTGATCCACCAATGACAGTTGTAGATGCAATACCAACACCAGCGTTAGCATTACCTAAGTCATCATCGTCTGCTCTTACTACCTTTAATACACCACCATATGATAAGAATGATGCTGCACTCATCCAATATTCATACTGCCTATCAGTTGAAAGTGGTTTACCAAAATTTTTGATTAACTCCTCTTCATTTGATACTTGAATGGGTTCATCAATTGGGCCAAGACGAAATGGGCCCGCTATTGCGCCGATATTGTCTAATACATTATCTGCTCTTCCTACTGTTAAATCAACCTCTCTGACCAATACGCCGGGAGATAATTGAGGAGTCGCCATGTTTTTCTCCGAGTTCTCAGTTTTACCTAGAAATTATTTATTGTTTAATGACTTTACATTATTAATATCATATTTAGAGTCATAATTTAATTTAATTCCTTTGTGTGCTAAAACAATCATTTTTGCTTCAGTCATTTTTTTACTATAGAAAACGATCGTGTCATCTCCTGATAAACCTACATCACCACTCATTATTCACCTCATGTGTTGGTTTTCCCATTGTCTTGTATTCAAGTTGTTTTTTTAAAAAAAGAACTTCGTCCTTAAGTTCAACGTTTTCTTTTTCTAAATGTTCGATGTGTTTTTCGTAAACAGTAATCATACTCTCCATTTCAGATAATTTTACTTCTTTATCCCAATCCACTCAGTCTACCTTTGTTCTTTATTATTTACAAGTTTAACATTCTCTTTATAATGTTTTTCTTTACAATTCACCTCTCCAGATAATATCTGAACCAACTGGTGCTGCTGCTCTTGTTGAAAGATACAGTAGAATATTGCATAAAAACCAAAGAATATTTACAAGCCAAGCTTGTCGCCAACAAAATTTTCTATTAGTTGTAACAATTAAAATATCTAGATCATCACCACCTCTTCTTACAATTTGCTCTAATATCAATGCAATGACAAATCCTATCGCAAAAATGTAAAATAAAAAGTTAAAAAAACTTGCGCTTGTAAGTAAAAAATAAATCATCGATACTCCCACATAAAAGATCGGTCTCCATATTCGTCAGCTTTATTCCAACGATCACCGTCAGAATCAATGAACGTATCTTCGCCAAGTCCATCGTCCATGAAACCAAAGGGAGCCATGTCTTGTTCTATTTGATTTTTTTGCTCCTCATATAATCTTTTTCTGACATCTTGATCAGTAAGTTCTTTAAAATAATCACACTGAACTAACCATGCATATATGACGAGACACATGGCGAGGTCATCATTACATCCTTCCTCTGCTTCAAATGAATTACTTTTTTGTATGAATGTTGTAAGTTCACTTAATATTTCATAATCACAAAATATCAGTTTATCTGCTTCAACAATTGTTTTTAGGTTTAACGATCCAACTTTCTTGACGGTCTTAGACATTTTTACACCAAGTTGAGTTTTCTTTCCAGAAAAACCTTGCCCAACAATTTGACCAGCGCGACCTCTCATTGAACACATCAAGAGATTTTCATATTCCATATCGAAATTGAGAATTGATGCAACTTGATCACCAATATCATTCACCTCACATAATATAAAGGCATTGTTATAACTTTTGCATACCTCATATATTATTGAGGGAAACAGCATTGGTTTTATTTCGTTGTTTCGATATTTTGCCACAACCTTGTGAGGGAAAGTTGTAATATCAATTACTACAAATGCAGAGTAATCATTTCCAACTCCACGAGCAACGTCAACTGTGCAAACATAATCATGCTTTACAGCAGGATCTTCATATACGTCCAATCCAGCATTTCTTTTTATTGGATTCTCATATACCAAACTTCTTAATTTACTTGGGGCAATCAAAGTATCAACTGATCCAAGAAATTCACATTCAAACTCAACTTTAAATTGAGCTTCTGATGTGTTTGCAATTGTTTGTTCTCTCCATTTTTCATCTCGACCCGGAACTTCCGACCAATGAACATCTGTAGGAACATATTCATTTTTTGAACGTTCAGCATCATGCCACATACGGTAGAAATGATTCATACCATGTGGCGTGGATACTATTATAACTTTTGTGCTTTGTCCAGATGATATTGTAGGATATACAGATGCAAAGAACTGATCTGCAATATGATTTGGAATGAAAGCAAATTCGTCTAAGAATATGACGTTATAAGATCCTCCACGAACTGCTGATGCTGATGTGGATGCTGCTAATATTTTTGATCCGTTTTCTAATTCTAATGAACCTTTGTTCCAAGCAAGAATACCTTGCTGCATCCACTTGGGTAAATTTTCATATGCTAATTGCAATCTACCTAAAAGATCCCTTGCAGTGGAGGCTTTGTTAGCGAGTATTGCAATATTAACATTATCATTAAATACTGCATAATGTAGGAGATAAGATACAACTGTTGTAGATTTACCCGTCTGCCTAGGCATCTTACAGATGTTAAAACGGTTTTCATGGAAATTCTCAATTAATTTTTTTTGAAAATCATACATTGCAAATGGTTGCAATCCATGATCCAATGTAACTATCTTTATATATTTTTGTGCAAAATAGACAGGATCATGACGACATGCCACAAACTCTAATACCTGTTCTTGTGTAAATTCAATTGGTGTATTGGCTTTCTTTAAATTAGGATTGCCAAGATAAATATTTTCAACTGTAGGCATTTTTTAAATCATAAATTTTTTGTCGTGATCAATTGTTTTTTGTTGTAACTCTAAAACTTTTTGTAAATTTTCTATTTTCTTCTTTAAATTCTTGTTATCCTCTTGTTGTCTGGAGGATTGGTGCTCCGGGGTCATGATTGGATATCTGATAATTATAGAGTTTAGCACCGGGATACACTTTCTGCATCTGTATCTGGACTTCTCTACGGGATGGTTTTTTGACTGATGGGAAGAACATTTTGATCATGTAACTTGATCCTCTCCATGCTAAGTATACGTCTATTATATTTCCTACTTTATTATAATCTGGAAGCTTTGTTGCTTCTTGATATTCTGTGTATTGAATATTAGATTTTGGTGATTTAAGTGGTTCTGTTTTAATTATATCAATGAACTCGAATTCACGAAACTTAATGTCTCCAGTGGCATCTTCAACTTTGATACCACAATGTTCTAATGCTGAAATTTGAGATGGTGTCATGTTTACGAGTTATCGTATTATTATTTAGTTAGGTTTTCTTCTTGGCATGCATCTGACAAATCTTGTGCCATATTTCCACCTATCTCAGCACCTTCATTCATTCCCATCATCGTCGCAGCACCAGCAAGAACCCAACCAACAATGGGGACAGAGGCAAGAGGCTTAGCAACAACAGTGCCAACACTGCCCCCGACAAGTCTTCCCGTTTGCTCTCCTCCTCCTGCTGCTTTGATACATTCGACTTGCGCTGCACTAAGCTTCTTTTCCTGTTTATATCCTCCACTAGAACTCATAACAAATTGTTCTTTTACAATTGTTTTGTTATTTCCTAAACCAAGAAAACCACCTTTTCTGTTTATATCTTTCTCTACTGTTAATACTTTCGGATCATTTGCCCGATATTTTATTTCATAACCTTCATGCCCTGCTCTTACTTCATATGAAGTATATGGGCCTACAGGTAAATTAATCTCCGGCAAAGTTTTTCGATTTGCCAGTAAACCAATCATACTAAAATGTGATACGCCCAATAAAGTGCCAACACCAAGAGCGAACCACTTTAGCAGTCCTTTCTTACTTTCCATTCAAATACATGATCGATATATTATATATCTAAAACTTTATCCCCTATTTTCACATTATTTCTTTCAAACCAACCACGATTAACTTCAAGAGCATATCTGGCATTACATTCTGATGGAATTGCAGTTGTTTTTAAAGGATATAATTCTTTGATATTAGCAACATAACCTTGCTCGTCAATAAAAGCAACATCTAAAGGAATGACTGTATTTTTCATATGAAAATATTTTTCACCATTCTCTTTAAATATGAACAACATTCCCGTATCTTGATCTAAACTCTCTTTAAACATGAGTCCTAGATTAAATTCAACTTGAGATTTTGGAATTATAACATGAAGTGGTAAGTTTACTACCTCCTCGCCAATTCCACCGCCGCCACCCCCACCATTACCAGAGCCGCCGTTCCCACCATTACCAGAGCCATTACCATTTCCAGATCCATTACCGTTGCCATTTCCGTTGCCATTTCCGTTTCCATTACCGTTACCTCCATTTCCATTTTTCTTTTTAGAGTCAGGTTCTAAAAACCCACCTCTACCAACGTGGTATCCTCCGGGTATTTTTTTGCATTTTTTCTCATCAAAACAATAATATGATCCGGGTGGACATTTTTTTGGAGAGACACTTTTTGCTGCCTCTTCTATAAAACGATCTAAACTTTTCATCTGTATCCCATGAATTGTTGATAGGTTTTTTTAATTCTTTCTGCAGTTTTTGCTGCCTCTATATTAACAAATTTCTTTGATGCTGCAACCATACTATCTATTGAAGGCCCATCACCTTGATTATTTGAAAGCGATACTCTCATAACTGGATACACATTTGAAAATGTGTTATAACGATTTTCTCCAGTCTCTGCAGCAGTTTGGAATCCTTGATCTAAAAGATCTATATCTTGAGGAAATAGTCTTTTATCATGACCGGCAACAGGGCCACTATCATCAGCATCCTGACTATATGCTTGAGGATTTCCCCCCGACATTGTTGGTTGCTCTTGTAAGAATTCCTTAAAAGTCTTCATACTCTAGTTAGGGTTTTTGTTAATTTAAAAACAGTGGATGAATCCGTGGTTGGAGTTGCTCTAACTCTTACATTATCAGAACTAATATCAGCATCAAAAGATGCAAGAGATGCACCTGTCCTTATCGTTCCAAACTCATTTAAAAACACTGTTGACCCGTCATGTAAAACATTCAAAGTTGTAACATGATAATTAGATCCCTGTGTTATTTGTATTTGATATTGAGCTGATCTAAACGTTGATTTGCTGAAACTATCAATTGTAGATACTGATGTGGTTGTAGTTGTATCAGTTGCTGCTTGAATTGATATAATCGGAGTAATACTTCCACCACCAACATCTAAACCACTTCTAGCAGTTGCAACTCCTACCGAATCTAAAAATGTTACATCATCATATGTGATAGTTCCACCAACCGTAACGTTTCCAGTAAATGTGGCTGCTGTTGCAGTTATGTTTCCTGCAACGTTAAAATTACCTGATACTTCAGATATATTTCCTATTAAAGCTGTGCTGGCAATACCAACCCATTTATTTCCATTATAAATTAATAATTTATTTGTGCCTATTCCACTATCAAAAGTAACATCATCTAAATCTTTTATAAATCCTGCACCACCACCACCAATCGTATATAATTGTTGTTGGATTCTGTTTACGAACAGTTTATAATGTTCTGCTAGATCTTCATGAGTTGCAAAATTTTGATTGGTTGGTGTAAGGGGATCTGTATTATCTTCACTTGGATCTGGTTGAATAGGTCTAGTATTTACTTCCTCTTTTAATATCTCTTGTTTTTCTTTTAATTCTTCAACAATCTTATATAACTCTGTTATATTAGTTGTATTATAATCATGATGATTATTTAACTTAATAACATCTTTTTCTATATTTTTAATATTATCATCATAATATTTTGGAATAGGAAGATTAGATATTTCTTCTGCTAATGTATCAAAGTATCCTTTTGATAAATCTTTTGTTTCTAAATTTTTACGATTAAATTCTTTAACTTCACTATCTACTTTCTGTTTTAAAGCATTATAATGACTAAGAATTTGTTTTTTTAATTTACGATCATCATCTTTAAATTCATGGTGGTGATCCCATATCTTTAAAGCCGCTTCTCTTAATTCTTTGAAAATTTTATCTTTAGTCTCTTTTAAATTTTTTGTAATTTTTTCTACTTCTATTTTATTTTCAAATTCCTTAACTTCAAATGTTTCCGCAATTTCTTGAACTTCTCTATTGATTCGATTTTTTATCGAATCCATTCCATCATTTACTTTTACAAAATCATCATCAATGACACTAAATGTTTTTCCAATCCATGAAAAATCAGGGACTTCATTAACTTCATTTACCCATTTAGGAAATACTGGTATAGATTCTTTAACTGCAATGATATCTTCTTTTAAAGAAGTTAAATCACTGTCATAATGTTTTATCTCTGGCAGATTTTTTATTTTTTCATCTAATTCATTAATCTGCTCATCATAATATTTAATTTCAGGTATATCGGCAGCGTTTCGATTTATCTCTTCTTTTAAATCATCAAGTAATTTGTGAACAGTTTCTATCTCATTGTCATAATATTTAACTTCAGGAATTTCAGGAATCTCTGATCTGACTTCTTCTATATTTTCTGATATTTTTTGTAATTCTTCATCATAAGATTTTATCTCTGGAATCTCAGGAATATCTTTTCTTACGTCATTTATAAGACGTAAAATCTCTGTTAAATCTTGTTTTTCTTTCTCTGTTATATTCTCTTCTATAGAACAAGGTGCAGTATCTTCTACTTCATCTTCATCCTCTTTCTCAATGAACTCGTCCAATGAGGGTAATTTTTCTTCAGTTATTAAATCGTCAACTGATGGAAGATCACCAACAATGGTGAAATCTTCTATTGACGGTAGTTTATCCGACATTGTATGAGTAAATATTACTTCGGGATTCCTCTCCCTGATTTATTTATTACCCTTATCGATTTCAGACTTTAACAGTTTAGATAACTCTGATGTTGATCCAACAAACAAAGCGTTATTGACTGTCGATGGCCCCTTCTGTTCCTCTTCTTTATTCACATCCTTGAGTTTTTTCTGAAGATCCATTAATTTATCTGTTGCATCAGATACGTTTTTGATTAATTGTCCTGCAACTTCATACGCTCTTGGCATCTCACTTTCTTGTGCTAACTCAAGTATTCCATTAATAGCCTCCTGTCCCTTTTCGATTATAGAATATAACTGACCTCTTGTATATTTGTAATCTTTTTTTATATCTTCGTTAACACTATCTAATACATCTTTTTTAATTATCTGCGTATCTTCTGTCGATTGAATTATCTTGTCTGGAGATATTGACTCTACGTTAAATGCATCATTTAAGTTGTCAAATTTCGAGGTTTTCATGTGCTGATTCCAGTAAATCCAAAGTCATCTCCCATCGGGATAATTGCGCTATCGACACCAACACCTTCTGCATTTTGAGTATAATCAATGCCTAAAATGTCACTACCTCTAACATGTGATGTGGGTAAAGTTTTATCTTGACCTCTTCTAACAGTGATTTTGCTTGATGAGGTGGAGATAGATTTTACAAACATCTCTTCATTATCTATAACAACATAAAAGTCTGTCTTTAGATTGGTGGTATTATCAACCTTAAATGTTGTTTGAACTCCGTCTATATCTTCTGCAAGATTTGTTATTACATCGCCAGTATAATCTTTAATTGCTCTCGGTGTAACTGAGTAAGTAATATCTCTCTCAAGACTTCGTGCTCCACCAGCAAGATAACGGATGGATGTAGATTTAATGATATCTGCAGTCGCTGTTGTAACAGGGCCAAACAAGTAAGTTTTTGCTGTGAATCTTAGTGTGTAATATAAAACTCTTCTTGAAGTATAATCTCCTTCATATTCATCTTGAAATGTAACACTCTCTAAAACAACAGGTATATCTCTTTTTTCATTTATTTCAGAAAGAAGATTGACTGTGACGTTATATGATGGTTGAAAGAATGGAAGTATTTGCTCAACAATCTGAAGTGCATCATCATTTAATTTTGTCATTACATTAAGTTCAAATGCCATATTGTAGGGGACAGGCATGAAAACTTTTTTAGTTACTGTATCAGTATTTGGATCTTTAACAGTAAGTTGTTGTGTTGTTGTAACTTTTCTACTTGAATCATAAGTAAGTCCATTAAATTCAAATGACATTCTTGGTAATGTCATTGCTGTTGACTTATTTAAATCTGGTGCTTGTTCCAATCTCGCTAGAAATTTTTGAATTGGCCCGTATGCCAATGGAACTTTTGTTACTGATTTATTTCCATCAGAATCTGTATGTTTAATGGAGAGATCATTAAACAACGTTCCAAATGAAATAATTGTTTTTCTTAATATTTCGTTGTAAAAATACTCAAACATTTTTGCACCTATACGATATTATTTATGGTTGCCCAAAAGGATTGCCCTCAGAGAAGTCGATGATCGCATCTGCTTCAGTTTCAAAGTCATCATTATCACCAAACCCATCATCAAAGTTTGTAAGATCTATAAGTCGAATTGTATGAACTGCACCTGAAGTTCCACCAGTGACTGTTTCTTTTCTTAGGAACGTCCCTTCTACATTTGATATATCTAATTCACTTGTCACAGAATTCCATTTTCTTACTCTTGCGGTTGCTCCACTTGTTCCACCTGTGATTATCTCATTAAACTGGAAATTACCAGATGCATCACTTGCAGCAGGAGGATCGATTGCAATTGTTGGAGGTGTTGAGTATCCAGCACCAGCATTTGTTATATGAATTGCACTTATGGTTCCTGCAGTTGATACGATCGCAGTTGCAGCAGCAGATACTGTTGATAGTCCTGTGAAAGTAATTGTTGGTGTTGTTGTATATCCGGAACCACCACCTGTTATGGTTACAATACCAATAGTTCCATTTGCCATTCCAGCAGTTGCAGCAGCACCTACACCATCACCACCAAATATTTGTATATCAGGCCCAGTTGTATATCCTGATCCGGGATTTACTAGATTTATTGTTTGAACGACTGATGCTTTTAAATTTGATGCCTCTGCTGCACCCGTGCAAACAACGATACCACTTCTTAAATTAGCAGTCGCAATACCTGTCACACCACCAGTAGGTGCTGAAGAAATAGCAACTCTAGGTGCAAACAAATAATTTCTACCACGATTTGTTATATCGATAAATTGAATACCACCATTCACTACAGTAGTTACCGCAGATGCACTTGATGCTGTTCCGACTAATGTTAAAACTTGTGTTCCACCTATAATAAAATCTTCACCATCAACACCTTCTGTTGCAGCAAGTGTATCATCTATCTCACCAACTCCAGTATCGATGACTTCATCCTCATAACGGAAGAGTTCGCAACGAAGAGTATAAACATAAGTATCACGTAATTGATAAAAAGGTTGCTCATGTTCTACATATTTAATCTCAAATAAACGATCACCTAGAGGAAAATATATTAAATCACCTTCTTTTGGTCTTGTTGATAGTTTGATATTCTCTTCATTTTTTATTAAAGGGGATATATACGTTTCAAATCTCTCTCTTGAAATAGTTAATGTTAATTCATTAGTTTGCTGTATTCCAAATTTAGAAAGCAAGGTAGGATTGTCACCATAACCGTCAAAAGACTCAACATAAGCCTCAATAGGATACGCATCATCAAACTTTGATTCTATTACTTCTTTAATTATTGTATTTGTTTTCGCATACTTTCGTGGCATGTAGTGAACATTCACTCCATACATTTGTAGTTGCTCATTAATTAATGATTGAACTAAATTTTGTTCGCCTTTAGATCCTTGTTGAAAAAACGGATTGAGCACCATATCATTAACCTATAAAATCTAATGGAGGAAGTTCGTAAGTATTTGACATTTGCTCTCTTATGACATCAAGTTCTCTTTGACCATCATCATATATTTGTCTTCCATTCAATTCTATACCACCGGGTAATTTAACACCTTGAAACTTAATAAGGTTTTGACCCCACTGCCTTTTCATTAACGCTGTCAAATATCTTTTTAAAAAGTAATCATTGTAAACACCAGTAAAATCATCTGGATCAATTATTCTAAAACAATCTATGATAATAAAATCACCAACATCAACACTTGCAAAATCTATATCCATGTATAAACGATCTTGTCTTTGATTAAATCTTATTTGTTTTTCTGTTGTAAGGGCAAAATTAATATCTTCAAGATACCTTTTTGTCATTGCATAGTTCAATATGCCAGCATATCCTAAATTAAATGCAACATCATTTAAAAACAATTGATACTTAACACTGAACATATTATTAGTAACTGTGTTAGATCCATCAAAGTGAAAAAGTTTATTTACTCCAATAACTGAAGATGGCATCTCAAGATAATTACTATCCTCCTCAAAGGTAAAAGTAGTTGTCACACCAACGATCGATGTAGACGTTGATGTTGTAACTATTCCTACTGGGTTATTTCCATTTCTACCTCTTGCTCTATCTACATCTACTTGTCTTATTTGATACTTTAAGTATGTCTGTATGACACCATCATAATGTCTCTCCTGATAAAATTGAAGAGCATCATCTAACAAGTCTTCAACTTGTTCGTCCGCAACATTAATTTCAAGCACTGGGGCACCCAGTTGCCTTTTGCAATAATCGATTAATGTTGATCTACTCGTTGGTTGAGCCATTACACAATACCTCTATCAATATTTATGGTGCGGAAGATACACCACCTCTTACGATGATGTTACCGTCTACAATTCTATACACAGTCGATCCTGAACCGACTAAAACATCATATACATATCTCCCAGCCTTTATACTTCTTGTCGCAGTTGAACCTAATGATATTGTAAATCCATAACCAACTGATGCAGTAGTATCAATTCCAACACTAAATGTCGCATCAGGAAAAGCAGTTGATCCAACTGCAACACTCTTTGTCATTTGAGATGATCCTGTCCATCCAGTCGTTGTCCCAAGACCAACTGAATTGGTGGTGGAAAAATTAAAACCAGTGTTTGAAGTATCAACAACTTGAAATGATGCACTAAAATCTGCACCAACATTTAATATCAAATCGCATGGATATGCAACTCCTGCCTCTGGATCAAATGTTATCTTTTTAGTTGCCATTTACTAAACTCCTTAAGAGATCTTTTATTTCACCAATATCATTTTTTAAAGTAGATACATCTTTTTCAAGATTTTCAATTTTATTTTTTTCAGACTGTTTGAGTTTACGACGAGATAGATACTCCTCATACTCAGACTTGTTTGTATTAATGATGCAATTTGAATTAGTATCTCTAACTAAATGCTCATTATCTTTTACTTTAATAAAACTCATTATGCTAAAGCGATCACCTTCAAACTTCTGAATCTAGGAACATAAGCTTGATTGGTTGATGATCCTAATAATTTTATTCTAAATGATTTAAATGAGGGTAGATCTGTAATACTGAATGTATACTCTTTATATTGTAATTCTTCAGATGCAAATCCACTAGCATCTGATAATGATACTTTTGAATCTGGTCTTCCATCACTCTTATCGAGTGCAACCACCTGTCCTCTTTCATTTAAATTATCAAAACCGGGGAACGGTATGAATATCGGTTCTGACCCCTGATTCTCGCTAATTGAGAAGAACGCTCTTATATCATTATATTCATTAATATGTGCATCAAGTATAATCTTGATTGATGTAGCAGATGTTTCTAATGTATTTTCTTTTGAAATATACAAGAATGATGATGGATCTTCAGTAAGAGTATCGACTCGACTATCTTCAGTAAAGTTAGTAATTAATTTATCAACTCTATTTGAGGTAAGAATTGTATTCATTCTTTCAGTATCAACAAAAGGAGATATACGACTATCAGTAGTTGATAGATCAAGTGTCATATTTAATGACCGATCTCCCGGTAATACTGTTATAGTTGCATTGTTAATTTCATTTACTCTTGATGCAATTATTCTAGGTGAATTCAAATAATTGATTTGATTTAAAGCGATACTTTCTGTTGGTTGAACAATAAATGGTGTATCTGATCCTTGACCAGATCCTGTATTCACACTTGTTCCACTTACAGTTCTCAAGTTAGCACTGAGAGAAGTTCCGGGAACAGTGACATTCTGAACCATAGGTGTGATAACTTCAAATGGCATGTTTTGTGTTGCACGTATATTTGAACCACCGGATGATTTTGTTCCATTTAAGAATAATCTTGGTGGGAAATCTGAAGTTGTAACGCTTGTTCTACCAATTCCATTTGAACCCATATCTAATTTAATTTTATACGAGTCAAATGTTATTGGATTTGAATCAGTGACATCTGCTAGATTATGAGTTTGATTTATTCTACGTAAAGATACGCCATTCAATTCATATTTTTCAACTAATAATCCTGATGTGTAATTTGCAGCAAGAGTTGAATCTTGTTGCCTTGTAATACCAGTTAGTGTATTACCAGATACACCTTCATATCTAATAATTTCATTTCCAATCTTAACATATCCGGGATTAGTAGATGCAACACCAACATTTTCAAAATTACTATACACAGTTGAACTGTCAACAGTAATATCATCTGTAGAATCTATTGCGTAATCAACAGATAATTTAGATGGTAATATATCACTTTCAACTCCAGATATAATCACTCTATTCTGTTCGTGATACATTCCATGGTTTTTGTGATTAACTATAATGTGTAAACCATCAGTTATAGTTGATATTGTTCCCGCAGGAATAAATGCACCAATCTCTCCACCATTACCTGTGATTGCACTACCAAATCCTGCATTACCAAGTGTATTTCCATACATTAATGTTGATCCAGCTCCAGTTGCAAATTCACCTTGAATATTTTCAAGTATAAGTTCACTTGTATTTCCGATAGATGCCACTGATAATCTTGCATTAATACCAAGATTGGTAGAGATACCTACAATATCACCGACTTGATATCCAATTCCACCATTTGAAATTGTCGCCGCAACAGCAACTCCACCATCAAAGTGAACATTTGCAGTTGCGTTTCTACCACTACCTGTGATAGTGGTTAAAGCAATACCTATTAAACCACGATTTCCAGAAGCTGGAGTGTATCCCAATCCTGCTCTTATTACTCCCAAATTACCTGTTGCAATACCAGCACTTCCTACAAAATCACCAGTTGCATTAGATACAGTTTGGTAAATTGTATTTCCTAATGTAGGATGTATACCAGCAGCAAAAGCTGAAGATATACCAACTCTTATTTTCTTAGAGTTCATTCTAAGAGAATCTGGTAATAATTTAGGAATTTGAGCATTACCTTCACCAAGTATTGGACTATAGATTTCAGCAGATCCTGATGTAACAAATTGTGCTCTATTTAATTTAAACTTTAAATCTTCCCATTGACTTGGTTCCCATGTTGATGCATTTTGAGATTTAAATAATGATCCTAATGTAGGTTGATTTGATACAAATTCATCTGTAATTAAATCATTTTCACCAATCCTTGATATGAAAACTCTGTATTTAGCTGATGCAGATAACATGCAAATTGCATATTCAGTTGCAGGTGACAAATAAACTGGTGATTTAAATGTAAATTTAGTTGCAACTGATCCGTTTGATGATGTTGTAATTTGATCTGGATCAAGTAATATTTGTGAATATGGAAGAACTTCTTGAGATGGAACTCCTAATTTTAAAGTTCTTATATCTAATTGAACAGGAACGTTATTATCATCAACTGCCGAGAAGTAAACCTCACAACTTGTAATATAAACACCACTATTTTCACTTACAAAGAATGATTGTGCTAATGGATCGTCTTGATCAAATTCTTCTACTCTTCTTAATGGTTGAGTTCCAATAATTTCAGTGTTGACATCAGTTCCAATAAATTGTCTTGCTGGTCTATCCTGAGTGGAAGTAAGTGTTTCACGTTTTGCATTTCTAACAGAAAGGATATTTTCCTGAACAGTTTCAAGAGTTCCTGTCGCTTCAAATACATCACTACCAACTGTTGTTGAAGAATCAATGTCATTTGTCTGACTATCAGTTAATCTAAATTCTCTCTTTCCTGTTTCAAATCTACTATTTACTGGTATATTTGGATCTGGTATAAAGAAACTACCAAAGACGGAAGCAGAGAAATCAGAGATTAATCTTACATCAGTAATAACCGCTTCAGCTCCTGAAGTATTACCTTTCAATACCATGTCAGTGGTAACTTGTCCAAAATAAGCACCTTGTGCTTGCTCTGAGAGGGAAATTATATCAATATTTAATATCGTTGATGTTGAGGAATAAGTAGATGGAATAATCGCTACACTTCCAGATCCTGATAATTGAACTGAACCAGCAGCACCTGAGTATGTCTCTAACTGTGTTGCTCCAGTGGTAGATGTATATGGACTTGTTGCATATACTCTTGTTGGAGAATTATAAGGGCCTTCTTTATGGTTTGATACTGCAACTCTAAATGTTATTTTAGCTGAATTAATTCCACCATCAGTTACAGTTCCTGTTACTGTTTCACCTACTTGGAATACACCAGACTTCATGTTTATTTCAAGAAGTTTTGGAACACAATGTTTAGTCACATTGACTCCATCAAAGAATCCGTAAACTCTTGTTTGTGGTTTAAATCCTTTACCCTCAAATGCGATATTTCTTGATCTCATTATAGGTATAACTTCCTTACTGATTGTTCTATCACCAAGAGATTCTTGATCATATGTTTCAGTAATTAACTCTCGTGAACCTTGTCTTGTAGATGTTCCAACTCTGAAGTTATCAGTAAAGGTATCTTGAATTGTATTAAGGGTAGAAGTTTCAATTCTACGTTGAGAATTCACATCAACATTTCTGTCTACTTCTTCTGTTCGGGTATTTGTTCTTATATTTCTTTCAGTTCCTGTCCAAACAGTTTGCCAACCTTGCCATATCATCTCAGTCAATCCTGTTTGAGGATCGAGACCCTGAGTTTTCTCTGCCTCTTTTATTGTTTTAGCAAAGTTTCCTTCAACCTCTATGACTTTTGCTTCAAGTCTTACTGTGTCAACCCAAGTATCAGATGCTGGAGTAAGATCTATCGCACCCTTCCAGAAATTAAGTAAAAACGGAGTAACACTTTCAGTTCTTGTTCCAAATGGTTGATTGATAAATTCAACTTCAGAGTAATCAAGAGTTAATGCAGTTCCTGTTAATTTAATATTTGTTCCTTCTGGGTCTGCACCATTTGATACTGTATTTTCACCTTCTACTGGGCCAACTACTAAATCAATTGAGTTAGTATAATGAGATGGTCTTGCTTCTTTATTGTAAGTATCAATACTATTTTTTATTTTTATATTACTTTCTTGAGTTAAGAAAGTTGTAAAATTATCTACAAAAAATCCTGATTTAAATTTATTTAAACCATCTGCATCAGAAACAAATAGATTAGAAGTTGCTGTTTCTAATAATGATAATGAAGTATAGTATTCTAAGTTTCTTATCCTTGTCTCAAGTTTTCTAATATCTTGCATTCTATATCTCTTATGCTTTAAGAAAGATAGAGATGCTTGAGATACATCATAAAGATATGGTGGTAGTGTAACCGATGCTATTTCAAGAGAATCATCTAATGGAACAGGTTGATCTGGATTTTCGGCAGGTGTTCCAGTTTGAACAGTTAACTTACCATATTTTGTTAAAAATATTCTATCGATTCTACCAAGATAGAAAGAAAAATCAGTTAAAATAGATTCATCTGATGCCAATACATTAGCAGCAGAGTTTCCTGACGTATTAAATGTTCTTCCAAAAAATTCTAATGGAGAACGACTACTCTCAGAAACTGAGTAATTTGAAACTCTAGGTCTAATATCAATTAAATCTGTATTACGAACACCGTTGAAAGATTGAACATCTTTACCATAGTCTAATCCATTATAAGAATTTGCAGTAGTTATATCTCCCTCATCTGCTGCTTCAAAATATGCATTTTCAAAATATATTTTTATTTTTTTACTTGGTTGGTTAGCATCCTCTTTTCTGGTAATAAATCCATGGTCATAAATTGTATTCTTCTGCCCAGTATTGAAACTAAAGTTAGCAGATATATTTTTACTAGGTTCATCAATTGTGTTTGCAATCGCACCTACATTGGACTCTTGGAAGTTGATTGTTTCGCCAGTTTTGAATCTATTATCATTTAAGTAAACGAATGATATTTGAGCGTCAGATAATTTCTCAGCATATATCGCTACAGCACCTGATTGAGTGCCTTTCATTTTTTCACCAACTATTAGATCTTCTGTTCTACCAGTTTGTCCATCAATCGCTGATAATATTACTTTTGGACTTGATGGATTAGATGTATCTGTTGATTCATAAATTCCTAATACCTCAATTACATCAGGTGTGTTTAATGATATTTTTTTATCTTGAACACGAGTTCCAAATGGGAAACTTCCATGTGTTAAACCATCATTAAGAGTAGTGCCACCTATACCAGCACCAGCAACTCTAGATTTATCGACTATTAAAGTATTGATTCTTTCTTTTCTTTTTACTTTTGATTTGGGATTTGTTTTAACGAGTGTTGCGATTAAGGTTGCAGCTTGGTTTGCTGAAAGATCAGATCCAATGTTGTTTATCTGCAGAGTTCCACCACCATTTGTAAATGTAAATTTATCAGATGTTAGAACTTCAGTAACTCCATCAACTCTTCTTATTAAACAATATCTCTCTTCATCAAATGGTAAAAAGGTTTCATTTGTATCTGCATCAACTGCTGTGGCAAGTGAATCTGTTGTTTTGTTAATTGTTACATTAAAAGTTTTTCTTATAGTTAACGATGCTCTGGTCAAATCAACATTTGAGATGTTCTTTTTAGGCATCTCTGTAAACAAATTATCATCACTTGATTTGGCAAAAGGTGATGTTATTAAAGTTAAATCTGTAAGTGTGGTATCAAGAGAATCTGAACCTTCAGGTAAACCACCATCACAAATACCTGTTACAGTAGTAACACCAGATACTGTAATATCATTTGTCCCAACAACAGTTACTTTTGCAAAATTTGGATCATTATTACCTAGTCCAAATTTCAATAAATTACCTTTTTTCAGTTTACCCGGAAACTCTGGATTTGAAGATGTTATTGTGCTTAAACCAGTAGTAAGGTCTGATCTTTTTATTAATGCATTGCCAAAAATAAACTCATCTTTTTGTATTACATCTCCTACAAAACTTCTTCCTGCTCCAACATTACCTAACTTTGGCCCAGCGTATAATGATTTAACATCTGACATTCCAAATGATGTTAAAGCAACTGCAATTCTTGAATTCTCAATACCATTTATAATTAGTGGTTCATTTACAACTAATTCACCAGATTTGTCATATATTGTTAATGCATCAGTTGATGTTGAAGATCTTAAAAATCCTGTTGCACCACTATATTTTCCTTCTATAAATGCAGGAGTAGATAAACTAATTGCTTGATTTAAAGTTACTGTTGTAAATGTTTGAATATCAAAAAGTGATATATCATATTCGTTAATTTTTGAATTTGATGTATTATATGATCCAGACTCAAGTGCAAAATCATACACTCTTGCAACACCAATCTCATTTCCTTCAATAGATGAATCTGCTGTGGCTAATGTATTTACTCTACTATCACGTAAACTTACAACAAAAGTGTTACCTATACCAACCTCTGGAGCACCCTGTTGATTGTTTAATCTTATAGTTGAACCAGTATTATAATTTACTCTCTGGTTAGCAAGTGTTTTTTCTGTTCTTGGTTTTTCAAAATCAAGATAAGTTGATGCTATATTTTCTATTTCATAACCTTTTACAAATGCTCTACCAGCAGACACTTGATATAGTCCAGTTTCTTCTGATGCAATAGATCCCTCATCAGTTGATTGACCATCAAAGAAGACACCGTTATTTCCAATATCATCATTCAAGGATTCTTTTACAGATATTGAATATGGTTTTACTGTATAGTCACCAGACTCAGCAAATGTTCTTCTTGCTAATTCATCACCAAGAATATTGTATTGACTGGTTGTTGGTCTAGTTCTTAATTCACCGTTTCTTACTGATGCTAATTCTACAAAATCATCATCATTTAAATCATCAATTCCTTTGAAGAAAAGAGAGCAACTTATTTTTAATCTATCTGCACCGGGTGCAGCAAAGTTATTAAATCCCTTTGAATTATCAGTTAGTGATGAATCCTCATCTGAATTTACAGTTTCCTCTAATACTCTTAAACCAATTCTTCCTGTTGGAGTATTTGAGTATTGACTTAATAAAATTGTTTCTGAATTTACATTTACAAATGTTCCTCTAACAAAATATACACCTTCAGATATAGAATAAGCTGCACCAGTTGATGTTGAATTTGTAGAAACAGTGGATGCAAATGCTTCACCACTGGGTATAAATGTGCTATTTTCAGGCCCTGAAATTATATCAACATCTGCTGCCAGTAATTCACCATTATCAAATAAACCACCTGAATTATTTTCTACGTTTGATGAATGATACTTTATATAAAGAGTTAAATTATTTCTTTCCGAATCGCTTGATTTTAATATTTTAACTATAACTGCTGTGACACCAGTGGTTAAACCAACTATTTTCCTTCCTATTAATTGATCAATATATGACTCTACAGTAACACCTAGATATTCATTATTAATTTCAACACAAAAATAATCCTTAAAATACGATGTATTTCCGGGAATTACTTTAGCACCTTCTTTAAAAATATGTTGACCAAATTTTGATATTTGATCTTGCAATATTGACTGTAAACCAGTTAGTTCTCTTGCCTGAACTGGAAGTCCCGGTTTAAATAGAACCTTATAATAGTTGTCATCTGCATTAAAATCGTCAAAATATGGCGATACATTTAGATTTGTTGATTGAGCCATGAGTTATTAGAACTGCAATATAACTTTGATATCTTCTTTTTGATTAGAAGAACGAGTAATAGCTGGTCGATGATCAACGTAAATAATATTTCCAGAGTATTTTTTAACTTCTGGGTTAGATACACCATTAACAAAAGTTTGACCAAGATAGTATGTCTTATTATTTATTGAGGTGGATAAACCACTAAATGATGTTTGAATCGCAAGAGTATTTGACCCATCATTAGGAACGATACTTAAACTTCCTCCTGATGAAATATCAGCAGTAAATCTATCCAAATTAAAACCATGTATTGGTGCCGTTGTCCCTACACCAACAGTGGTAAATCCTGCCATGGTTCGATCTTGCCAATATTTTAAAACACCGGTGACTTGATCGTATCCAAGAACTTTTCCAATGGCAGTTACACCTGTTCCAGTAGTTTGTGTAATTATAGAATCTGCAGTGAACGTAGCAGAACTATAACCTGTTCCAGTTAAACGAAGAGCGTATGCTGCACTCGCTTTATCCAAACTTAATAATGAAGATGAACCAAACGCTTGAGGATTCTCAATAATACCAACTCTTGATATTTCGTTTCCAGTTATGAAATCTGGATTTTCTGGATCATTTTCAATTCTAGAATAAACTAAGGCATTAGATGCACCCAATTCTTTATAGATGTCCTTACCATGACCACCTTGTGGAGGAATTATCACATCAAGTTGAGGGTATGAATCAGGTCTTGGTAGACCACCAGCAACAATATCAACGGTTCCGAAAGTATATCCAGACCCTTGATTAGTAATATCGACTGATCCTATTTGCTGATCTGCATTAACAGTTACAGTGCACTCTGCACCGCTACCATCTCCTTTAATTGGAACTCTTGTATAAGTTCTATTCGCGGTTCCTAATCCTACGCCACGATTTTGTATCACAACAACTTTTATACCACCATCAACAGCATTATCTCTAACTGCTGAGTCATCAGTTCCTGTAGACCAGTTTGATGGCACAGGCATATACTCGGTTGAATCAAATTTTACTAATTCAGATGGTTTAACTGTGTAGAGATATTTCCAAACATATCCGTCGCCACTAGATCCTGCAGCTTTAGGTTCTAAATCAGTAAATGTTGGTTCATCTAATGATGGTTTGCCATCTGGATTTTCAGGTGATGTTCCATTTTCTAAACAAATATAAACTCTAAAATCACTGTTTATCACAAAATATGTTGCGTTATATAATCCTGTTCCTTGTCCATGTTTTGGTGGATTACTAATACTATAGTCTGGTCTGTAATAATCGTATGATGTTCCAGATGTCCAACTACTTTTTCTTACTACTTGTTTAACATCGCTTGCTGTTACTTTTTTTAAACCAATCATAGTATCATAATAATCATTTTGATTATTAAAATTATCAATTGGTGCTGGTGGATTATTATTCCATGTTGCTTGAATTTTTGTCGGCTCAGTCAAACCAACAAAAGTGTAATAAGAATTAGATGATGAAGACACTCCAGCTACAAAATTCTTCGCATTTAATATTCTTATCTGGTCAGTTATGATGGCAGACATTATTCCATTTATTTTTTTAGTTATTTATGTGGTATAACTTCCTACTTTTAAGGAAGTCTTTCTGTTTATAATCACACCAGTTTCGATACCAGCGATACCAGCGGATGTATTTACTGTATAAGCACGAGATACATTACGTTCTGATAAAATTAATTTACCATAACTGTAATCACCATAATACTCACTATTTGCTAAACCAACTAATCCTGAAGTATTAGCAACACTTACAGTTACTTGGGTCACTGTGGTCTGTCCAAATCCGACTGCATCTGTAACATGGTCATAATTTACAGCAGCGACACGATAAACATTATCAAGTCGAGTTGATCCAATACCAACAACACTTCCATCATTATAATCTAATGATGACATCGCAGTTCCTACATTTGAATTTTTAATAACGAAGTAATCATTAACTTGCAATCCAGAGGTAACTATTCCTGATGTAGTTCCTTGCGTTATGTTAGAATTTCTTAAGTCAGAATCATAAGGTATTACTAGATCAAGTATGATACATGGATTTGAAACACTATCGATAGTAGTTGTTCCAACTCCACTTATGACTCCACTATCACCAGCGAATGATACAACTGTATTAGATTCGATTACAGTTGGTTCTGCTGCAATTAAAACTACTGGAGGATTGGCACTTGTGTAACCAATACCAGATTGAACTCCCACAGTAATGGCAGATACAGAACCACCAGATAATGTAGCGGTTGCTTCTGCACGAGAGGTTGTTCCCAATCCAACCGGATTTTGAATCGTTACAGATGGAGCACTCACATATCCTTTACCACCATCAGATATAACCACAGAGGTTATAGTTCCAGCAGATGAGACAACTGCAGTGGCAGCAGCTGCGACTCTTTCGGCATTATTAAAGATGACAATATCTTTTTGGAAATCTGTAGAAACTAAGTTTTCATTCTTTGGATTAAAGTAAGGTCTTAAGTTACTTACATAAACAACTGTTGTTCCCACACCAACTGATTGAATCATATGAGTTGATGGGAATATTCTTCCATCATACAATTCACGACTCTTATCAACTAATTTACCTTCTATAAAGAGATCTTCAGTTTGTCTTGTCCAAGTAATTGGTCTCTTTTCTCTTGTATCCTCAAAAACACCTGGCCCATCATATGGGTTTGTGTCAACAGAATTAGATGATGTTATTTCAACAACACTTCTTTCATTTTCTTGCAACCAATCCTTTTGATCTAAATCTTCATGATATCCTAGTGTTAAAGTATCACCAACCTTTACAGTTGCAATCACATCTCTATCAACAACATCAGCACCACCAGTTCCTCTATAGAATAATATTTTTAAACTATCTTCAGCTTTTGGTGGTTCATCAAATGTGATTGTTGCTCCGCCGGGGAATGAATATGATTCTCCGGGTATTTGTAAAATATCATTGACAAACACAAATAATGTATCTTCAACTTTAACAAGTGATCCGGGTCTTGATTGAATTGATAATGCCTCACCACTTACTGTAATTGGGAATGTCCTCCTTGATCCATCAAACAAGTTTGAGAAATTGTCAAGAACTTGTATTTGACCAACTGCCCATCCTGTAAATTGATCACTATCAACCTCATTAACTGTTATTTCTAACTCTTGTGCAGGAGTGAAACTAGATGTAGTAGGAATACCCACTGCTGAGAAATTTGTATCATTTGATCTTGGAAGAGTTAAAATATGATTAACACCATATCCATATCCTAGATTTGATATTTTGAAATTAACAACTGTTGATCCCTGACTTACAACAACATCTGCTCTTGCTTCTGTTCCTCCAACACCGGGTGAATTTCCACTGTAAACGAGAGGTATATCTGAGTATGAAAGTGGTTTATCGATAACAACTTTCATGAGTTGATTAACTTTACCACATCTAGCATAATTATGAGCTCTTGTTGATATACCTGTGTTTACTTCAAATTGAGTTGAGTTAAGAATTCTTAGAACCGTTGATCCATCAAATGCCGGATCTTGTTTACTTGCAGAATTATTATTTGCTCTAGGTGATATTAAAACAGGTTGAACTGTTCCACCGCTAATGTAATTACTGAGAGTAACTCCAGATCCTATGTTAATACTAAATTGAGTGACACTAGCAACACCTGCAACAGAGACACCACAGAATGAATCATCTCCTGATCTTGGGAAAGTATGAGTTGGAGTGCTTCCATTCGATGATGATGACATACCAAGATCATTCAATAAAACATCACTACTCTTTCCAGTAATTGATAAACCATGTGCACTACTTGTAGTTACAGTCATGATTCCTGAAGCACTATGATAAATTGCGCTTTGAACACCTACAGCAGGTGCATAGTCACATGTCAATGCGATTCCAGAAAGAACTATTTCATTACCAACTATTAATCCATGTGCTGAAGATGTAGTAACAGTTGTAAGACCTGTGATAGATGTGTAACCAACGTTTGTTATATCTCTTGGAATATAGAAAACTCTATCAGTTGTGATTGCCACGCTAGTGATATGACCATCTGAAATTGCTGCAGTTCCAATCGATACAACACCAGAACCACCAAATCTTTCTGTTTGAATTGCAACGTTAACTACTGTTTGAATACCTGCTCTATAACCAGATCCAGTATTACCAATTGATACTGATGATATGGTTCCTGCAGATGACACAACAACTGTTCCACCAGCAGATACTAATGGTTGATATCCGAATCCTCTTGTTGATCCAACAGAAACTATCAAACCACCAACTGGTATTGATGCATTGTTAGGATCTCTTGCAACTGAACTAGCAGAACCTGTCCAAGTTAATTGTGTTCCTGAAGGTTGTGATAGAGTAAAGTCTCCATTTGAACCGGGAGCTTGTAAGATACCATTTATTAATACTAAAGCATTGTTTGTTGAGACACCAGTGATTGATGTTCCATTACTATGAGTTAAATCAAATACTTTTGTTTGTCCGTTAAATCCTTGACTTATATCATCAAACAGATAATTATCTGCGTATGTTTCTTCGGTTCCATTTCTTACACCTGAACGAGTAAAGACTCGACCTTGGAAACTAGATGATGTAGTAATACCAACAAAGTCTCTCTCGTCAGGAGGATTTGTAGTTGAACCAATTGGATTTTTTCCCGGAGGTGCTTCAGTAAAGTTTATTTCATTCTCAATAATATTATAGTTACCTCTTATTTTCTCAACTAATGCACCACTTTCTCTAGCCCTTATCGTTGTTCCTAACCATCCTCTTCTTACTTTTATTGCATTAGTTGTTCCTATCCCAACAGAAACAATTTTCATTATCTCTGCAGTAACTCCACTTCCCACCCTTACATAGTCTGCACCAAAGAATGATGTAATTCCAGTGAAGTGAATAACATCATCTCCAATGGTTGTTGACTTATCTAATGTAGTAGTGACAGAAGTTCCTGCAACAGGTGATTGAATCGCATTATCAATTGCAACCAATACCTTTTGATTAGGATCAATTGCTGTAAATGTATGTGATGTTCCAATACCAACTGTTGATAATCCAACTGGTAGTGCTATTTCTTTTAATGCATTTTGCGCTGTTAAAGCAAGTTGAACTTTATCTTCACCTTTTTTAATAATGAATACAGATTCAGGCATACTGAATGGTGCAGTATCGATACCAATTGATGTTCCAGCACCCGGTGAGTAATTAACTTTTTGACCACTTGTAAAGAAGTGATTAGGAAGAGTAATTGTATTGTTTGTTAAATCAACTATTTGAGAACTTGAACCATCATATGGTTTTTTGAATATTGGATTACCATTATTCTCAAGAGCAAATTGTCTCTTGATCGCAATATCTGTTCCCTCATAAATTGCAAAACCACTTTCTAATGATGCATTCTGTAAATCCTTAACCGATTCTCCTCCAACTTCTCTTGTAGCCTCTGCTGGAAGTAATGTGTTATTTTCCTCTGGTCTTAATGCATTTAAGAATGTAGTAATTGAAACTCCGATACCAGCATTTGGAACGAACGTTAATTCAGTTATATCACTATCAGATCCAGTTCTTCTTGCACTAATTGTTCCTAATCCTGCAAATGCTGTTCCAACTTTTACATTACCAAATTCAGTCAACATGATGTTTTCTGGATCTGATCCATCAAAGTCATCAATCATAACAACTTCTGCTAACTCATAACTACCATTTAATACATCAGCAATTTGAACAATGCAATAAGCAGCATCATATTCATTACTGTAACTTGCAATACCTACAGGTATTGGTGTCGCACTAGATGAAATACCAGTTGATTGTGCAGACATCTCTGCATATGAGAAATCATATGATCCGATTCCAATATAACCTTCAGTTGCAATACCAATTGCCAATGCATTAATATGTGCAGTTGTCATACCCGCATTTGGAGTATAAGAAAGAACAAGATCATCCCCATCCATGAATGGGAAGTATGTTCCTATATTACCTGTTGATGAGTAAGCATCGACTGAGTGAATAGTTAACTGACCAAACTCTTGGAATCCAACATTAGTTCCATCATGTATTAGATTTACTTGATCATACTCAACACTACCATTTAAAGTTCCACCACCAGCTTCAACACTAACTAATACTTTTGCAGATCTGTGTCCGGATATATTTGTTCCAATACCACCTAGCGTGAAGACCGTCCCTGCTGCCCCTCCAGCGATTGTAACGGCAGTTGTGGCAATACTTATTAAAGATCCATTAAGACCTGTTGTAGGGTTAGCAGGTGCTGCTGGAAGGGTCGTGCTACCACATGATACTGTATCAGTCGATATACCTAATTTTTGAGCATCAATTTGATAAGACCATAATACAACATTATAATTATTAAGTTTGAATTTGTTTGGGAAGTATCTTAAAACAGATTCATTACCATCAATAACATAATCGAAAGATCCTAAATCGAGAACAGTATCAATATCACCATACTGATTAAGCATGGTTTGACCTCTTCCTGTATCATGGAGAGTATTTACGATTGTTATTTGTCTTTCACCAGTAAACAATCTATCTGAAACAAGCGCAAAGAACATCTGAGTTCTACCATCAGATAGTTTATTACGATACACATCTGCATATCGAGTTGTTCTGGGGTTGTTATTAAAGATATTACTGAAGTCATCAATTTGAACAACTCTATTTGAAACAGATTCTGCAAAGTCAGTGATTAATCTTGAACTAAAGTTTATTTCATCTGATAGTGGTTTTGTTAAACCAACCAAATAATTTTCAGTTGCTAGATCAAAATTGTATTCACGGTGTATACTTTCTACACCAATTAGATCAACTAAAGTTGTAACAACACTTTTTGAAGGATCGATATTAGATAATTTATTCGATGATGATGATAATTGATCAGACTCGATTTGTAGGTCACTAAACTTTTTAAATCCTGCTGTATGATTTAAAGAACTGACAGTATTTTCCCATTCTTTAATTTGAACTTTTGATTTTATAGAATATGAGAAAGCCTGATAATAATCATTGTCATGAACTCTTTGTAATTCATCATTTAAGAAACCAGTTTTATACTCCCATCCATTTTCAACTTCAGAGAAGTAATCAAGATCATAATGACTACCAAATTTTACAATCTCTTTTATTAAACCCTTCGCTCCTGTTGGTGATGAATATGTTTTGTTTCCAACTCTCTCACCACGGAATCTTACTTGTTCTATAAGTTGATTGTTTTCAAATTCTCTAGAACTTTCAACTGTTAGATACTTAGATGAATTATTCCAATCAAAAACAGTTCCTGTAATTTTAGTTCCAGTTGAATCGACACTTTCTACATCATCACCTTTCCTAAACTCATTAGGTTGTAATTTAATATCAAATTGTGGGAACCACTTGTCAGGTATTAATGTCGTAACTGAATTTACAGAGTCAAATACACCGGGGAAATCTACGTTCTTTGTCAAATAGTCATTCATACTATATTTGACCGTTCCTATTCCACCATAGTTTGGTGTTACCTCGATAATTTCAAATCGAGCAAAATCATAATTTGCAGAGTTAAATCCAGATGCTGTTGATCCGACACCTACACTAGCATTTTCAACTAAAACCTTATCACCAACAGTAAATGGGAAGGGATCTATGAATGTTCCAGAAAAACCAACTACACCACTAAATGAATTTTTAATAGTTGCAGTAACAGAATTATCTGTAGCAGTATATGTTAAATTTGAAACTCTTATTCCATTAGAATTACCTGTAGGAATAATTGTTGGAGTTGATGCATTCATCGACTCACTATTCTCCAAAATCTCTACAAATAATTCATCAGGTTTGAATCTTAAATCAACATCAGTAATTTGTTTTTTAGTTACACCATCAATAACCACGAGATTCGGATCTTGAATATACCCAACACCAAGCGATGTAATTCCAATTGATCTAAATCCTGTTAGAGGAGTTATTCTTAATACTTGTGGGAATAATACGTCTGGTCTTAAAGTAGGATCTGATGGATAGTCAAAACCTATATTTTCTAAAGTAGTTTTTGATACTTTACCTATTGTTGAACTAAATGTTTCAATTATTGCACCATCTCCAACATCCGATGTAATAGTTGTGATTCCGGGAATAGAAAGATATCCACCACCACGATCAGTAAGGAATAGTTGATCAATTCCACCATACGCTGTTGTTGATATTGTAGAATATTTTAATTTAGATGATGATGATGTGTATGATGTAGATTCGGGAATTGAACTTATATCATATATGAATGTTGTATTCCCTGTTGATACAATATTAAATTGACCGTTATATTCACTATTTTTAATAATGAGTTGATTATTTAAATCAATTTCATTATCTACAACTATTTCTTTATTTTCATTTGTATTGTCATCACTATTAACTGCAACTAATTTGTAGTATAATAATTTTGGTGTATTTTTGTCTACTTTTAAAGTTAGTTTTGCATTTGATGTAACACCAGTTGTTCCTGTTCTTGTTACTTCAAAAGTATCAGTCTTTCCACTTGTTTCATAATTTTGACTTAAATTTACATCCTTGTATAACTCAAATTTAAATGCAGGATAACTCGTTGAACTTTGGACATATGATAAAGAAGAATCAGATAAATCAAAATTAACAGTCGAGTCTCTATAGAATTTAACTGGAGGATTGACAGGTGATAGAGTTCCAGCTGTTGTTATAGCAACTTTTACAAAATCTGGTTTTAATTTTTTAACTTCATATTTATTTTCAACAAGTGATATTTTATCGCTATCAACAACATATACGTAATATTCTTTATCATTAACTAAAGAACTTTCTGAACCACTAAATGTATGAATAACTTTTTGACCAGTTGTAAGACCATGATCACTTATATTAATTGTATTCGGAATACCAGTTAAAGATGTTGCTGATGTAATACCAGAGTCATTGTAAGATAAAGGATTGAATACTACTTTTCTATTTGAAACATTGTATTTAACTGTAACAGTAGTTGTTAAACCGGGATTTACATCGATGAATACAGTATCATTATTTTTTAAACCATGTGTTGCTGTTCCAACTACAGATACTTGATTCTTCTGAATTTGTCCAGTGATGACATTATCAAATTTTGTCTTAAGACTATGAATATCACCCGCACCAGCATCTAGGAAATATACTAATTCTGCTCCTGCTAAAGTTGATCCAATTCCAACAAACCCAGTAGATCCTAATCCAATTCTAACAGTTGATAGACCTATAAAATTAGTTGCTTGATTTGCTACAAAGAGTGGTGAGTCAACAAATAAAGTTGAGTTAACAGTTGGGACTGTGCTTTTAAATTTGACTTTAAGAGCTGTTCCTGTTGTTTGATATGTAACAACATCACCAGTTTTTAATCCATGACCCGGAATGTATAATGACTGACTTGGTATGAATATGCCAGTAATTCCAGCTCCGGGATTGCTAAATGATCTAAATGTTCCCACACCTACACCAGATGTAGTTCCAAAACCTACTGCTTCTTCAGGATCAAAATAGTATTCTCTATTCTCTTTTAAATCAACTGATGTTGTAAATCCTGTTGTTATTTTAAATGTTCTTGGTATTTCTTCAAGAATTGTTGATGCTGTATGAGATATTCCAATATTAGTTGCAATTCCACTTTGTGATCTTAAAACTCTTATCCTTGCCAATCTACGATCTACGTTCAATACTTTTATTACTTCTGTTCCAATACCAACTTTGAATCTATCATTTTCCTTTATTCTTCTCAAATCACCTACAACAGGGAAAAAGGTAACAACACCAGTTGCTGCTGCTGTTCCAATACCTTGAGATAGTATAAGTCTGTCTGAAGTAATTCCTATTGCATAAGACCCTTGTAAAGAAGTTGTTGTTGTTGATAGAGAACCAACATTGACGATTGTATTATTTTGTAAGTTAATACTTGTTGTAGCAATTCCAACAAATGTATTTTTTGAATCTGGGAAAAATTCTATATTTTCCTTAGTTGTTGTAACAACACTTATCTCAGAAATATCAGGGCCTTTTATTCTACTTACTTTACCTGATGCATTGAATGATGATGTAATGCTATCATCAAAAACAAGTTTATCATTGACTTGATAGTTTCTACCTGCTGATAAAATACCAACTCTATCGACACCGCCTTTTTCTGCAAAATTAATTGTAGAGTCTTGTGTTACAAACTGATTTGATTGTAAGATATAATCATAACCACTAAAATCTTTATTAAATGAATATGGATATGTGTTTCTTACACAATTTGATTTTTCAAGATCATAGTTATCTTGATTAGATAATCTATTAAAGTTGAAATTATTTGGTTGTGATTTAAAACTATCACCAATCAAATAAGGGAACTTTGGTTTTTTGAAATTTTTGAATATACCATCTGATGCAGGAGTCGTATCAAAAGTAGCAAAGTATGCATATGTTCCTTTTGGAAATTCTGGTGTGATACAAAATCTACCATTGTTTTCATCTAATACAGCATCGTTATCTGATGGATTATATGTAAAATCTTCAATAAAAAATTCTGGTGGGAAAATACTTGTTGGCGGTCTATTTGATTTTTTATTTGCTTCTTCACTATACCCAGACTCTAATTGAACAACATTACCACCGGTTTTATTAACAAAACCAAAAGGCCCATATATTGGATTACCATCATAGGCATAACCAAGTATTGGGGAATGTGAATCACTGTCAGACTCAACTCCATTTACAATCTTTAAATCTTTCTTACCATAAAGAATATTTCCATCAGCATCACTTGCATAAGATATTTGTCTAAGATTACGTGGAGCGTATGCATAAGAACACTGCAATCCATACTCTGAATTAACAGGAGAACTTATGAAAACATCATCATCGTTCAAGTTTAATTCATTTTTCTTTATTTCGTTAATTGTCCATGACTGTAAAACAGGATCACCTTTAAATCCTTTTCCTGCAGGATCTATTCTTATGAATGTTGATGATACTCCATATCCTATACCACCACTTTGAATATTAACTGAAACAATATTACCTGCTGAATTTAACTCAGGAGTTAATTTAGCATCAGATCCAATTCCTAATACAACTAGATCTGGTGGAGAGTTATAATCAGTTCCTCCAAAACTTACACTAACATCAACTATTCTACCATTAGCGACAACAGGAGTTAAGACAGCATTACGTCCAGAATTTAAATTGATGTCAGGTTTCCTGTCAAAGTTTATAATTTCTGAAGCACCATATCCTACACCGTTATTTGTTAAGTTAACTGATGTTATTTCTCCTCTAACAAGTGGTTGTAACACAGCATCATATGTTTTTCCTGCTACTGATGATAAACCTACTTTACCAATTATTTCTACACTTATTGGTGGGTAGTTAAATTTATGAGTTCCTAACCCTACACTTCTTAATTCTTGGAATTGATTTGTTTTTAAGTAAAAATCTTTAGAGGTTGTTCCAACACCTGCAGCTGCTAGTTTAAAATTATCTTCATCAACAATTGAAACTAAGTAATCTATTGTTGTAACCAATCCATCTATTGTTGTTCCATCAACCGAATAACGAAGAGTCTCACCTGTTTGGAATCCGTGATCAGGAATGTTAATTGAATCTAATGCTGTGTTAATTCCAATTGAATTACAAGTTCTTTCTTTATTTTCATAACCCACACCATTATCTAATAATGCAATTGAACTAACAATAGCCTTTCCATTTAATGATTTAAATGACTGAACTCCATTTCCAAAATTAGAAATCGAAATAGTATTAATACCAGTTACAGAATCAGAATATGTTTTATGAAGTTTGATTGTATATTCCGAAACACTATTAACATAGTAAGTTGAATCTGTAGTCAACCCAACTAATGGAATACCCCCCAGAGTATCATATACGACCCTCTCACCCTGTCTAAACCTGTGATAGGTGCTAAATCCTATTGAAGATGTATTTACACCTGCAGTGGTAGCTGTAACAACTCCAATGTTTACAGTTCCTAATCCTACACCATCAGCATTAAATACTGATTCATGTGGAACGATACTTAACTTTGGAACAGCATTTGCCCCGATACCATTTCCTCCTGTTATTTTTATAACCGGATCTTCGATATAATCAAATCCAGATTCTAATATTTTAATTTCTTTAAAACTTCCTTTAACGGAACATTTTCCAGTCGCTGCTGTTCCTACAGAATCTGTAATGGATAAAACTGGTGGATTGATAACATCATAATTTTCTCCACCTTTAACAACATCAATACTGTTTAACTGTCCATAAAAAACAGAATTTTTTGATTTGTAATTTAATACCTCTACACCATTGACTAAAAGACCTGTATAACCTGATGTTGTAGGATATGATACCCCATCATTTATTGGTGTTTTAAATTCTCTGAAAAGTTTTTGAGTTTCTATTTTCTTTCCTTGATATTCAAACTTTTCAATATCATTAGAAGTGATAGTAACGTTATCAACACCATTTGGAGTTTTAACCTTTACAAAATTATTACCATTAATATCTGATTGACTCTTTGCAAACTTTACAGTATTACCATTAACTCTCTTTATGAAATATAATCCTTCATCAAATAGTTGACTTGCAATAAACTCTTGAACTACCTCTGTTCCATCAGGTAGTGTATTTGTTATTTTTGTCTTTTCAGGTGTGTAGTAAACTTTATCACCAGTGAAGTAGTTATGATCAACTTGATCAGTAATTTTTATTTCTTCGTCATTTAAATCGTAAGTTCCACTAAAAGTAAATTTTTGAAGTTTAGGATTTAATTTTGTAACACCAGTAAAGGGTAATGATGAAGATGCAACTAAAACTTTGTTTGAATTAGGATCTGGTATAATAAAATCATGAGGAAAAGGAACATGTTGTGCTCCCACCATGCTTTTACCTTTATGCTGATGTGAAGGGCCATAATATGGCACACCTCTAACTAATCCAATATCTGGTTTAAGATATACGTTTTGAATATTAGCAGTAAACTGGTTTAAATCTGGATGTAGGTCAGAATCAATTTTTGATATTCGACGAGTTACTTTTGTAACTTTTGTTGGATCAGAAATACCTGTTCCAGTTATCAAACAAGTATTTTCATCGAAAACATCAGTAACAGTATAAATTTTATTTGAAACGGGATCAAATCCATCTGTTATTTTATCACCCCATTGAGCACCTGATGCCTGTGTTTCATGAGTTGTAATTTTATCACCAATTCTTAAAATATTGACATCTTGAGTAACAAGTTTAAATGTATTATTAACAGAATCAACTATACTTAAGTTTTTTACAACATAACTTTGAGCTGTGTTGAATAACCACCCATTTTCCTTAAAACCATCTGCTATCTTACCTAAAGATTTTATTTTTACCTTTGAACCAGATAATTGATAATAAGTTTCGATTGGTAAATCTAAATTGTTTAGAACTGAACGTATTTTTAATTTAATTCCATCTTGAACACCGTTATCTTCAGCATATGCAAAAGTATTCTGATCAATAAACGTATTATCAGAAATTGTTGCAGTAATTCCAGTTGTATTGATTCCTAAAAATTGATTTATTGTTTTTTGAGCATAAGTGCAAACACCAATACTTCCATTCTCATATGCAAAAGTTAAAGTTCCTGAATTTGGAAACCCTAATGTAGAATCAACATCTAAAAATGTTTGTGCTATACCAACTTGTCCAATAATCTTTGTTTTTGCATGTTCAGAAAAATTTCCATACAATAATTCAGTTGATCCATCACCTTGATTGAACGATCCATCTAAACTAATCTTATAATATGTGTTTGTAAGTATTCCAACCGAGATTTTTTCAATATTTGATATTGGTGCATATGCTTTTGATACATTTTCAAACAAATCTTGAAAAAGAGTCTTGTTTAACAAATTTTCTGGATCACCTTCAACTGGTTCAACTATAATATCCTTGGTTACTCGGTAATTAGCGTTTGATGGTGATATAACATTGTCAATAGGTCTTATAATGCTTGCATGTTCGCCATACAGAGCACCAAACAGTATTTTAAACGAATCATCAGTTCCTCTTGTTGAATAAAAGTCTTTTGATTGCCTTAAAAATTGAGCTTGGTTTAAATTTGTTGATAAATCTTTTTGAAAACCGTATAAAAATTGATTTTTTGTCTTTTTTAAAAATTCATCTAAAAATAAAACACTTAAGTTTTCAACTACAGTGTCTTTTTCATGATTTGTGGTTAATGATGAAGAAAAAACTAAATCTTCAGGGTCAGATGGATTAGTGAATGAAGTAATACCACTAAAACCTCTAGAACAATTAACAAAACTTATATCTGTCTTACTTTCATATGTGATTATCTCATCATTTATCTTTAACAACCCATTTTGGTCAGGAAATCCATTTGTATTTGCAACAAAAATAATATCAGAAGATATTCCAACAGTTTTAGATGTAGTTGTTGTCTTTACATTGTTTGCAGATTCATTTAATTTAATATAAGAGTCAATATTTTGAATAAGATCAATTGGCCCACCTTGATACTCTTGTCCAAGATAGTATTGGGATAAAAAATCACCAACTAATGGAAAATCCTCCCTCACATAGGAAGGAAGTTGATTTTTTACAATCTGATTTAACTTAACTCTTTTTTCTGACATCTTATCTTATGATGTTTCCTTGAGAATAACTTGTGGTGACTGTGTAATTTGATCCAGATGGGTCAATACCAGAACTAATATCATCAACGACTGTATCTACAACACTACTATCTAGTCGCAAATAAAGATCCTGTAATCCGATAATATCGTTCGATTCAGGAGATACAGATATCTCCATAATTTGAACATTATCTTTTGTTTTACCTGAAATAATATTTATTGGATCTAATGTAATCCTACCTGTAACATAATTTATAACACCTATATTTCTTCTTTGTATTACTGGTGTTGATGTTCCAGCATTCAATGAAAATAGATTGATTTGACCAGTTTCCCCATTTGCATTTGGAACGTCATATAAGTAAACATCAGTGTTTATGTTTGAAACACGAAATGCACTCGTTCTAATATTAAAACCATTCATTGATTTGATATGAAACTGATTTCCAAAGTCAATTGCATACTCAGCAGTCTCTAAAACTGCTAATCGGAGATCTCTTCTCATTTCAACAGTTGTAATATTAGAAGTAACTGATTCATGACTCTGATCAATCACTTTTAAAAACTTACTATACTTAAATCTAGCTCCATATTTGTTTAATTCAGAAGATTCTGCGTATTTTGTAATATCACGTTGAACTTTTGTCGAAACAAATGACGCACTTGGTGCTAAATTTGTGTTATAATACACTTTACTGTTAGTTTCAACAAACAAATACTTCAAATCTAGTATTTCTGGAACAATTCCTGCTACAGAATACTTTTTCAAATCTCTTTTTATGTTTTGTTTGATTAAATTTGGAACAAAATCACCATTTCTTGGTTTGATGCTAATAAAAACCTTTCCAAACTGAGGAGGAACAAGATCTTCACCACCAAAAACAGAAATTGATTCAGTTTCAGGGTAAATTTTATTGGGAATCAACACTTCAAAGTCATTTGCACTCAAAGCACGGTTCTGAGTTGCATAAATTTGAGGTGCAAACTTACGAATTGAGTCAACAGATTCAATTGACTCTCCTCCACTTGATGAAAGTGGACTTGTAATCAAAGAAATTCCTGTCGTTACGTTTATTTCAACAGAATTTCGAGTATAATATAAACTTCCCGCATAATTAAATGAATTTACACCGTTTGCAGCGTCACCAGAGGTTACAATATATGAAACTTCGATGACATTTCCATCTTGAAGTGCCTTTCCAAAGATATTATCACCAAATATTAACTCATATTGCTCACTTGAAACCTCTTGTAAGAAATAAATGTTAGAATTTCCATTAATTACTGATCCTGTGTCATCATCAAACAGATTATCATGCCTTTCATACTTAATTGACACTGTAGAATCAGCTGAAGGTTTGACTTTTACAACTAAAGTGTCTAAATCTATTCCAGTATTTGGTAATATAAACTTTTGAAAGCGATTTCTTGATGAAAATGTAAACGTTTGATCTAAAACTGTTCCTTCAAACACCTCAAGATCGTCAAATTCTGCAATTCCATCAAAAACAGAGATAGTTTTATCTTCAGGTATGCTAAAAACAAACGATTGTTGACCAAATGGTGCATCAACTGCTGCAACAGGCCCTTTACGAAGTGTTAAATTTGATGGAGATGGAGAAACTGAAGAAATATCTGCAAAAAATGTAAGTAATGCCCTTGAAGATTTCTTAGAACGAGGGACATAACCTATATTTCTTGCTAATGCAACCACATTTTCACGCAAAGTTGCTGAATCGATGAAAACTTCATTCGATATCATGTTTGCATTATAAGATGTGATGTAAGTATTATATGCTAGAACGTCTAATATTGTTGATAAGTTGGATCCTTCAAAATCATAGTCAGTAAATTTAGAATTATTTTGTAAATAATCCTTTAATGACTGTTTTATTTGATCAAAATCGAGATTTGTAAAATTTTTAAGTGTCATTTATCTTGTCGGCAGTAACACGAATTCTAATTGTTGTGGTGGAACATCAATTCCTACTATTTCATATACAATTGTTGCATTCATTTCGTTACTGTCGAAGTTAGGAACCACTGTAACTTCGATCAATTCAACTCTTGGTTCAAATTCTTGAATTGAAAACTCTATTTCATCTTTAATTGCAGATGCAGCAATCTCATCTACGTTCTCAAATAGTGATTTTGTGATTCTTGATCCAAAATCTGGATTAAAAAACTTCTCACCGGGTTCAGTAAAGACGATATTACGAATTGACCTTGCAATTGCATTCGCATTTTTCAATGCTACAAGGTCATCATTCAGAGGATTAGTCTGAAATGACATACTTATGTCTTTAAATTCTTGTTTTACCCGTTCAAGAGGCATATAGATGTAGTAGACCTATCTTATTTATCACGGTTTTTACTCATAAAGTGGCTTAGGTTTTTCTTCGTTAGGAAAAATCTCACTTTCTTCAACTGTATCACTCTTTTTAGGTGTTAAATCATCATTATTAATCTCACGAAGCATCTTTTGGTATTGATGATTCGCAAGATTGTCTAAAAAATCGTTTGTTTCCATTAGAATTCGGGAATTTCTTCGTCTTGTTTACGTTCTTTTGCTGTTTTCCAGAAATAATTCTCATCATTTCCCAATCCATCACGATCATGACCGTTCTCAACCTGATAGTAAACCGTTGAAACCTTAAAATCAGGCATCGTAGGTTCTTCTGGTGTCAAACTGTTGTCGTAAATACGTGTTCGATTGTTTGGATAGAGGCAAAACTGACCATTATCAAGTTCAATTAGGTTATGAGACTTGTGTTCAGCTGGGTTTTCACTTGTTGAATAATCAATTGCATCAGGATCTTGATGATAATTATCAATTGTGCATATATAAGTGCCGGTTTGTGTTCCGTAGTCTCTTGTATAGACTTCGTAATGCATTGATCCGACAAATTGTTTTTGAATTACCGCAACACCATAGTCCATACAGTTCCAAAACTGTAAATTATGAAGTGTCATATCAGGATCAGGTTTCTCAGGTGACGAGACGAACGCGGATATGGGTAACTTGTCATACATTGCAGCATACTCAGGTAAGTATGTTTCAAAATAAAAAGCACGTCCGGGTATTGATTTTACAGATACCCAAACGCCCTTGACAAATTCTCCATGCCCACTCTTATGATCCGTTAAATATTCCTTTCTCACCCATACTTCGTAGGCAGGAAGGTTCGCAAAGAGGCAAGCCATATAAAAATTAAGGAGTTATACTATTTAATACGTTTATTCTTTTCGAGAAAACGCGGTCGTTAACGATGTGGATTATAATAAGTTACTAATACTAATATTATAAAAAGTATTAGTAAGATTGCAAAGAAAGAAATAACCACTAGATTATCCTTGTCTTCTCATGACCGACACGAATGCGAGGATCGCACCAGATCTCAAATCCCTTTTCCTGTGCATCTAAACAGAATGATACGTCTTCACCACACATGTCTTGAACTTCACCTGATTCAAAGATTTGCATCTGAGGAGCAAACCATGGATACTTCAGTTGTTCAAAAACTCCGTTCTGAATCATAACCCAACCAAAGCCTGTGTAATCTACTGTGAATGGTTTTTTACGTTTGCCCATGGTTTCAACAGTTTCATGATTCATCACTCCACCATTCTTACGGAAGTCATCTTCCTCTAACCAATGTGCAACAGAGGTTGTCGCACCGTCTTCGGTAGCATACCAACCAGCAACAATTCCATTTAGTTTAGAATTATCAACTGATACTTTCTGTCCTGTAATTTGAGTTTTAACATTACCTTCGTCATCAGTAACTAACTCTCCTTTGTTATCTTTGACCTGTTCAATTACATCTTCTTTTGTAACTGCTTCAGCAGGAAATGCTAAATCGCATAGTTGCCAAAACTTACCAGTATCAAAAACAATATCACTATCAATCCATAACTGATAGTCATACTCAAGTTTTCCATCCCAAGGAACTTGATTGGGGCCTCTTAAAACATTTGCTCCAAGAACTTTACATCGAGCAAAGTTTACCATAGATGAATAATCCTGAGATATTTGAATACTCATTCCATTCTGAACCATGTCAAAACATAGTTGAACAAAGTTCTTGAGAAAGATATAAGAGCATCCTCTACCGGGAAGACAGAAGACTATCTTCTTCCCTTTCATTCTTTCTTTAATTGCATCGATGTCCCATTCAGGGCCTTTTGTTTTCGGTGCGACTGTTTTTACTTTAAATCCTTTTGCCATAAATGATGATCACCTTCATTCTTAATTTTATCAGTTTTGTTAACCTTTGTCAACTTTATTTTGTCGTTCACACTTAAAATAAATTCTTATCTGATGATATTTTTGTGCTACGTATTTCTTTGGTTCTGGTCTCTTATATGGATTGCTCTTCTTTTTAATTTGGTCATGTTTGTGATACATAAAGGTTATACTGCACCTTATTTATACCACTTCAATAAGACTCATCTCCAGTTGGTTCTGTGTATATTACCTTACCTGGCCCACCATACCCGACCTTCGGTGCTAACTTAATATATGATAGATCTGACTCCGAATAATCTGTCTTGATTAATCCAACCATAGTGGTTAGAAGTTGCCATGTCTCTTCAAAATCTTCTTCCTTTAAATTATGATAAAGACATTTATCCTTTGCATAGATGTGATACACTGTATCGTCAAATTCTTTCATGTGTTTAAATCATGTTATTAGTATTTAGAAAACACTAAAAAGGGGGTTTTGAGCCCCCGGAAATTTTTTATTTGTTTTTGCGTTTCTTTTTCTTTTTGCCCCCACTATCTAACTTGGAAAATATTATTAACCCAATTATAACCCATACAATTATTGTGAATCCGTAGTGTGTTCCCATGGCCAAGAAAAAAAAATTTAATATGGTTTAATATTTAGCTATCGATTTGTCACCTCTGTAGGTTAGGGACTTAAGGGTTTTTTAAAACGGCATCGCGCCCGCCCCGATAACAACAACGCCCGCATATAACTGCTATATCACGTAACGGACTGTTAAAAGAGTGGTAGGGATACTTACATCTAGTCGGTTGGGAATTAACTAGAGGCGGAGCTCCGCATTTCAAGAGTGGGACTAAGCTGCAGCTGACCGGTTACGCGGTGTCTCCCTCTTCACTATCTCTGCTCCCTACACTATAAGAACACTTTACAGGTCTCATATTATGTTACATAACAACTGTGGAAAACTAACACTAACTACTCATAATTTAAGTCCTCAATTGTTACACTTAGGGCTTCCAAATCCTCATCTAATTTGAATAACTTTTCATAGTTAATTTGGTGCGGATTAAAGTCACTTTGAACTGACAAATTCAGCGTAATTCGATACTGTTTTTGCTGTAAATTAGACGCGGAAATTGTCATAAACTGTGCAGCCATTAAGTGTTATATAACCATTATAAATTATCTCTCAATTCTTGTCAATAATTATGCGTAAGTTCTGACAAAAGTATTATCCGCCCTTTACAATTTATGGGCGTTCGTGGTATAATACGCTCGCTAAGATCACTATAAAAACTAACATTAAATCGAGAAATAAAACGCTTAAATATATTTTTAAATACATTCTTTTCCACAATTAAATAAGTTTTCCACAGAATTACCTCTATATTGTGTAAAACTAACAGATTAACTCTCTCTTACTAAATGATACTTAGCAGCATGTAAACTGTTTAATTTGTAATGCGATCTTCTTGGTTTTACCTTCTCTATTTGATACTTTACAGTTGAATATTTCACACGTTTTTTATACTTTCCAGAGGGTAATTTAATCCTTTTTGTGATAGAAATAATCATGCTAATTACCCCCCATTGTAGTAACTTTGTTTTGGTAATCGTCAGACTTAAGTTGATAGAATTTAAACTCTAATTTGTCGATTAATTTTCTATCTTTTTCTTCGTATTCGTGGTTATGAAGTAGTAACTCTAGGTAGTCTAATTCTTCATCAGTTAGTAATAAATTGTTCATTAATTTACCTCCTTATTTGTTTCATAATAACTGTGAAATAACTGATAATAAAAATCATCATAAATCTCAAATTCGTATGCAGTTTGTGATACTAACTCGTTGTTGTCTACGTTGTTATAAATCCTGCAAATTTCGTTGTAATTCATGTTATTTTACCTGATTAAAAAGTGTGTAAATCTTATCTTCAATTTGAGATGAAATTTCTGCTTGCTCGTCCCCATAATCCTGATAATCTCCGAGAGCATATTCAATTGCCAACCATTGCTCGTCTGTAAAAAAATCTCTTACAATGTCTAAGTTTTTTTGTGTGTTCATAATTTTGATTGTGTCCTATACAATAATAACAATTTGGGGGTTTCAGTTAGTGTTAATTAAAAAATCGCTTTCGCCTCTCGTAAGGAAGAGAATCTCGGAGGCCCGTTAATAACTAACGAGAGAAAATAAAAAGGAAGTATTATAGAATTAATCCGTAATACTTCCAGTAACCTTAGATAAACATTCCAGAAGAAAAATCAACTTTGTGATTATGGTTGAAATTTCTTGCTAAAAACCAGTTCCAGTTTTTTTGAAATATAAAAGAACCGTAGTCAAATTCATCTAATAGTGCATTGAGTCTAGACTTAGTTGTATTGGATTGCCAACCGCCATCGAAAATTTGAAGTTTGCGATCATCATGGAAATATGTCGCAATGTGATTTCCATGTAGATAGATTGTAGACTCAAGACCATTATCAGTAGTAAAAACTGTGGTGTTAGAACCTGCCCAGTTTCTCTGTCCTCTAATTGCTTGATTCATTTGGGTTTCGATTTTTCTCATGATGTGAATTGATTGATTGCTTATACTATAGGAACAATTTAGAGGTATCAGTTTGAGTTAATTACCTGATGTAACCATTCTCTCCTTTTATGAATTGATCGAGTCTCTCAATATCAGAAGTTGTTAATGTGTCAAAATCAACTCCTCCTAATTTGTAGATTCCCCATTCTGAAATTTCAATGAGAAAATCAGACCAATCTGAACATAGGCATGCCATGTTGTTAAGGTTATCATCAAATAAAATTCTTTGCTTGATTCTGTTTACTGGTTCGATGTAAGTTGCTGTAGAGTTCATAATTTTGTTTAATCTTATACTATAGGAACAGTTTAGAGGTATCAGTTTGAGTTATTAATCCTTATCAGAATAAAAACCTTCAACAACTCTTTTACCGTTGAGAGCATACCAAACAATCTCGGCATATCCATAATCCTGTGCTATCATATAGCATAGTTCATCAGCAAAATCATGTCTTAGAACTGGTTCTTTAATATTTGTATTTGGGACTTCGATGAATTTTTGAATCATAATTTTAATTGTATCTTATACTATAGAAACAGTTTAGAGGTATCAGTTTGAGTTATTTTGTCAATTCTTCAAATGCTTCCACACATAATGCAGTATAATTATTTTTTTCACATTCTTCGATGCCTTTATCAGATAACTCTTCAAAATCATATTCGATATATATTAATTCATCAGTTATGATGTTATACTTATCGCATACTCCTAGTAAGTATTTTTCTTGAACATCGTCATAGAATTTCTTTTCATCATTTGTGAGTGAGTCAAAATTTCTGTTTAGAATATTTTTGAGTTTCATAATTAATTGGATTGCTTACTATAGGAACATTTTAGTGGTATCAATTAGTGATTATCTCATGTAGAGATAACCACCTGCCCATGTTACATTAGTGGGGTCATGTAAGAAATTTCTCTCTCTGATAATTCTCATATCATATCTTACATGCTTTGCTGGTGCTGCCCATGATGCTGGTTTGAAAACTTCGCCAGTATTGCGATCAACAAAAGCATGAACTGATCCTTCCCTGTATTCATTGCGATTCTGGAAAGTGTCAAATTCCATCTGGACAATTTTGTAATATCTCTTACCAGTTTTAACTTTGAACTTCATTAGGTTCGCTGTTCCATTCTCGATAGCGTCAAGTTGCTCCCTCGCATACTCTGGATATGGGTGGCCTTGTCTAGTGAGCATATTTAAATGATACTCTCTATAATTTTGAGTGATTGCATTTGCATAGGTTTGAGTCCATTCTGCAACTCTTGTTTTTAGATCAGTTGTTTCAAGTGTGGTCATAATTTTGTTTGTCTTATACTATAGGAACATTTTAGAGGTATCAGTTTGAATTATCTAAAATTCAAACTTTTAACTTCATTTTTAAGTGCTTCCTCTGCATCTGCTACTAGATCATCAGTTGATAGTTTATCAAAACTAGGATAAAATAGATCATCTAGAATTTTTTCAGATAATGCTTCATCTTCTCTGCTCATGTAGCATCTGTAAGATTTTAATGCTTGGAAAACTAATTCGTATTCTTTTCTGGTCATAATTT